>Ga0102591_1000230_pt1 | contig 126846 bp, 113 predicted proteins | sample AraplaCol_mCL_r2_2_FD_76860 | JGI IMG/M metagenome (GOLD analysis project Ga0102591, IMG submission 76860) | Arabidopsis root microbial communities from North Carolina, USA - plate scrape MF_Col_mCL_r2 (SPADES assembly) (version 2) | ecosystem: Host-associated > Plants > Roots > Endosphere...
ACTGTCGCGACGATAGCGTGGAAAAAGCGCGTCTGCATCGTTCCCCTCACCCGCATTCGACGCCATCACGATCGGCCCTTCCAAAAAAGAAGCCCGCCGACCGGGGGACCATGCGGGCTTTGAAACGGCCGCCCACGTGGTGAGCAGCCGTTACTGTGACCATAACGAATCGCGGCGGCAGACTGTATCAACCAGAAGACGCATGCCGATGGGGCCTCTCATCCCTGCATCTGCACGGTTCTGGCAGCCGCTGGCCCCAGTGTTATCGGGCTTGTTCGGGGATAACAGGCGTGTGGAGTCCGGTGCAGGCGGGTCGCGCGGACTCATGCTTCGGGAGGGAGACTTCCATGACAGGCGGAGCCGCGCAGTGCTACGCTGCCCCTATGCGGCTCTGCACCATGGTGCAGAGCTTGCGTCTGGCATCCCACGGAACGATGCGCGTAGCGTCGAACCGAAGCCGGCGCCGCCCGTCCAACCGCACGTTGCATCGATCCCTACATCGCATATCGCATCGCACGTACCCATGAGCCGCTGGCATCTGATTACCTTCTTCGGCGAGTCCACCTTCCTGCTGCCGTGTGCGATTTTTCTCTACGCATGGCTGCGATGGCGCGGGGCCACGCGCATGGCGTGGCACTGGCTGCTGGCGTTCTCGCTGACTGCCGCTCTGGTGCTGGCGTCGAAGGTGGCGTTCATGGGATGGGGCGTAGGCAGCGAAGCCATGGACTTCACGGGTTTCTCCGGCCATTCGATGATGGCGGCGTCGATCCTGCCCGTGCTGCTGTACCTGGCGATGCCCGTCAGCCGGCCGGGACTGAGTCTGGTAGCGGCCGCCGCTGGCGTGGTCCTGGCGCTGGCGGTGGGCGTGTCGCGCCTGGCGCTGCATGCGCATTCGCCTTCGGAGGTGATCAGTGGCCTGGCCCTGGGCTTCTGCGTCAGCCTGCCGTTCATCATGCGCCATGGGGTGCCGCATGGACCGATGACGATGACGCTGGCGTGCGTGGTACTGGTGTCGATGCCGCTGCTGCCGGTCTCGCACATGACCGGCACCACGCACGGGCTGGTGACGGACCTCGCACTGTTCCTCTCGGGACGGGATCGTCCGTTCAATCGGGGCGAGTGGAGTGCGCTGCCGCCTTGCACCACGTGCCGCGCAGGTGCTGCCGGAGATACTGCGGGAGACCGCCATCGAGACGAAATGAATCGCCACGTGGATGACCGGGGCGGGGCTGCACCCCACGCCCGGTGCGCCACCGCACGCTGTCCCGCCTAGCCGGAATCCGCCCGGCGCACCTGTGTGCGCCCCCCCACAGACTGCCGCGCAGCCCCTGCGCAACCATGATCCGGAGCGTTTTTTCATACGGGTCGTATTGGGCATGGGGCAGTCATGGCATCGAACTGGAACGTCGCCGCGGAGCGGCATAGCGCGCTTCACTATCTCTACAGGTTGTCGGATGCCGTGGTGATCGGCGTGGCCGGCATCGCCATGGGTGCGCTCTATTTTCCCGGAGGCATCCGCGAGGCGGCGCCCGTCAACGGGTTCCTGACCATGCTCTGCGCCATCGGCGCACTCGTGGTGTTTCCCGGCTTCGGCATCTACGAATCGTGGCGCGGCCGCAGTCTCGCGGTACTGGCACTGCGTATCTGCTCGGCGTGGGCCACGGTGTTCTTCGCCGGGCTGCTGGGCGCATTCCTGATTCATCAGATTGCGGCGGTCTCGCGCGTGTGGTCGATGGGATGGTTCATCAGCACGGCGCTGGCGCTGCTGGCGTCGCGCGCGTTGATGTTCCGCATGCTCGGCAACGTCCGCGAGCAGGGTATCAACGCCAAGCGCGTGGTGATCTTCGGCTACGGACCGCTAGGCCGCGAGATGTTCCTGCGCGTGCAACGCATCCGCACGGCCGGCTACCGCGTGGTGGGCATCTTCGATGAAACCAGCCAGGGCATACCCAATGGCGTGACCACGCTGCGCACGGTGGAAGAAGTCAACGCGTTCGTCACCAGCCAGGGCGTGCGCGAGATCTGGCTCACGCTGCCTATGGCCGCGTGCCGCGACCTCTCCGAAGTGGTGCGCCGCTTCCGCAATGACCTGATCGATATCCGCTGGGTGCCCGATGTGTCGTCGGTGGAACTGCTTGGCCATCGCTTCACGGACTTCATGGGTTTGCCGGTCATCGACCTGAACGCGCCGCCGGTATCGGGCATCACGGGGTTGATGAAGGCCAGCTTCGACCGCGCGTTTGCCGCAGGCGTGATCCTGGCACTGAGTCCGCTGCTGCTTACCATTGCGGTGATGGTCAAGTTGTCGTCGCACGGCCCGGTGCTGTTCCGCCAGCAGCGTCTGGGTATCGACGGGCACCCGTTCCACGTCTACAAGTTCCGCACCATGCGCATGCATGCCGATACCGGCGTCACGCAGGCCACGCGGGGCGACCCGCGCGTGACGCGCATCGGCGCCTTCCTGCGCCGCACCAGCCTGGACGAACTGCCGCAATTCTTCAACGTGCTGCGCGGCGAGATGTCGGTGGTGGGGCCGCGTCCGCATGCGATGGAACACAACGAGATCTACAAGGAACTGATCGATCGCTACATGCTGCGCCACCGCGTCAAGCCGGGGATCACGGGCTGGGCCCAGATCAACGGACTGCGCGGGCAGACCGACACGATCGAGAAGATGCGCAAGCGTATCGAGTTCGACATCTATTACATCCAGCACTGGTCGTTCCAGCTCGACCTCCGGATCATCGTGCGCACGGCGCTGCACGGCTGGACAGGCGCGTCCGCTTTCTGAGCGGCACGCCAGCAACAGCGCGCGGTATTGGTGCGACATCGCACCGAGCCGGACGCGCAAAAGCCCTGGAATGGAGCCCGTCCAACAAGAATTGGGAGACGCCGCATGAAAGCAACCATCCGCAATATCCTCGGTGAAGTGGCCCGGCTCGATGTGCCGCTGGACACCCTGGCCGACAACGATGATCTCTACGCCGCCGGGCTGTCGTCACTGGCCACCGTGCACGTGATGCTGGCGCTGGAAAACGCGTTCGATATCGAGATCCCCGATCAGATGCTGACCCGGCAGCTTTTCCGCAGCGTGGATTCGCTCGCGGCAGCGGTGGAGACCATCCGCCAGCAGCAGGAGGCAGCATGAGCACGCCCAAGGTTGCGTTGGCGCATGCTAACCCCGACGGCGCGCTGGCGACCGATGCGCTGATCGCGGCGGCGCGTGAAGCCGGCGACGTGGCGCGGCGCTTTGCCGATGCGGTGGACCATGAAGCGCGCTTCCCGCACGAGGCGTTCGCGGTATTGCGCGAGAAGCGTCTGCTCGGCGCGATGGTGCCAGCCGTGCACGGCGGCAGTGGCGCATCGCTGGCCACGGTGGCGGAGATCTGCCGCACGCTGGGCGAGCATTGCGCGTCCACCGGCATGATCTACGCGATGCACCAGATCCAGGTGGCCTGCCTGCTCGATCACGGTGCGGGCAGCGCGTGGCAGCAACAGTTGCTGGCGCGTGTGGCCGACGAGCAATTGCTGCTGGCATCCGCTACGTCGGAAGAAGCCATCGGCGGTGCGCTGCGCAGCAGTGGCTGCGCGGTTAACGTGGAAGGCGACCGCTTTCATCTGCTGAAGATGGCGCCGACGATCTCGTATGGCGCGCATGCGGACGGCATCCTGATCACCGCGCGGCGTCATGCCGATGCCTCGCCATCGGATCAGGTGCTGGTCTGCGCGCTGAAAGCCGACTACACGCTGCAGAGCCTGAACACGTGGGACACGCTGGGCATGCGCGGCACGTGCAGCAACGGCTTCCGGCTGGAAGCCACCGGCCATGTGGACCAGGTGCTGCCAGTGCCGTTCGGCGAGATTGCCGATGCCACGATGACGCCGGTCTCGCACATCCTGTGGAGCGCGCTCTGGGTGGGGATTTCGAGCGATGCGGTGTCGCGTGCCAAGACGTTCTTCCAGGGCCAGGCGCGTGCGCGCCCGGGCCAGTTGCCCCCATCGGCCGCCCGCGTGGCCGAGGCCGTGAGCATGTTGCAGATGATGGAAGCGCGCGTGGATATGGCGCTGGAGCGTCAGCGTGCACGCCATGCCGGTGCATCGGTATCCGCCGCGTTTGCGCTGGCCGCAGAGATGAACGGGCTCAAGACCGCGATGTCGACGATGGCGCTCGACGTGGTGCAGCAGGCGATGCTGGTCTGCGGCATGGCGGGTTACAAGCATGGCACGCCGTTCAGCCTCGGTCGTCACCTGCGCGATTTGTGGTCCGCGCCGCTGATGATCAACAACGATCGCATCCAGACCAACACGGCCAACCTGCTGCTGGCCGACCGTTCCTGAGGAGTCATCGATGGATGCCCATGCACTGACTGACACCCCGCAGGGCGGCGGCGCGCCGGAATCGGCCATCGCGCCGGCACCCGAGCCCACCTATCTCGACAAACTACTCGCCGCCGGCTTGTTGATCGATGCTGGCGTCAAGGGCCTGTATGGCCGCAGCGCGGTATTCGAAGCGGTGGCCGATGGCCTGAACGCGGCCATCACGCGCATCGGCGCAGACCAGCATGCCGAAGTGCTGCGCTTTCCGCCCGCGATGGGCCAGCATGATTTCGAGACGAGCGAGTACCTGAAGAGCTTTCCGAATCTCGCGGGCACGATCCACAGTTTCTGTGGCGACGATCGCGGCCATCGCCGCCTGCTCGCACGACTCGAAGACAAGGAAGACTGGACCGATCAGCAGCAGCCCACGGGCGTGGTGCTGACGCCGGCTGCGTGCTATCCGATCTATCCGGTCGTGGCAAAGCGCGGCCCGCTGCCCGAGGAAGGCAAGGTGGTGGACGTGCTGTCCTACTGCTACCGCCACGAGCCGTCGCTGGAGCCCACGCGCATGCAGTTGTTCCGTCAGCGCGAGTACGTGTGCCTGGGATCGCCCGAGCGCATCGTGGCGTTCCGGCAGTTGTGGATGGAGCGAGGCCAGGCGCTGGCCGAATCGCTGCAGTTGCCGGTGGAGGTGGATGTCGCCAACGATCCATTCTTCGGACGTGGCGGCAAGATCGTGGCCGACAGCCAGCGCGAACTGAAGTTGAAGTTCGAACTGCTGGTGCCGGTCAACGACGGACTCGGTCCCACGGCGTGCATGAGTTTCAACTATCACATGGACCACTTCGGTGCGCTGTGGCATATCGGCCTGGCCGATGGCGGCGTGGCGCATACGGGCTGTGTCGGGTTCGGTATCGAGCGGCTCGTGCTGGCGCTGCTCAAGCACCATGGACTCGATCCCGCAAAGTGGCCGCAACCGGTGCGCGAGACGCTGGGAGACCTGTAAATGTACGGTGACGGCAAGGCAGTACGCACGCGCGGCGGCGCGCACGCGTTGCACGGAGGCAACCCCGTGTGGTCGCATGCCAACCGTCATATCGACCTCTGGGTCGAGTTGTTACACGGATGGGATTTCGAACCTATCGCGGCACTGCCTTTCACCGTCACGCTCGATTTTGCGGGCGACCAGTTCACGTCGTCGAACATTCCGCCCGCCGACCTGGAACGGCTCTACGGCATCGTCAAGGACGAGCTGTCGACGTATGGGCGCCTGGAGGCGCACGTTGCCGCGCAAACCAATCGCGGCAATGCGGTGCTGCTGGAAGTGGACAACTACCAGTTGCCGCAGTTGCCGGGCACGTATCGCCGCCAGCATGCGCGCGCCTGCATCGCCATCGATGTGCTGGTGCCCGAGGCCACCGCAGTGGGCTACTACCACCACGATGGCTATCACACGGCCAGCGGCGATGACTACCTTGCGATCTTCCGCACGCCGGCGCACGAAACGATGTGGGGTGTGACCACCTTTCCGCAGGCGGAAGTGGTGCGCCGCCGCTTCGATGCGCTGACTTCGGGCGAGCTGCTGCGTGCCTCGCTCGACATCCTGCGCGGGCATCTGGCGCGGCGTCCGCGCGAGAACCCGATTACCGCGTTCCGCGCGGTGTTCCCCACGCATCTGGAGCAGTTGATGACGCGCGGCGAGCCCAACTTCCAGATTTACGCGGCGAGCGTGCTGCGGCAACTGGGCGCGAACTTTGAGTTGCTGGGCCGCTATGTCAGGTGGCTCGTGATGAACGGCCAGACGCTGCCCGATTCCGTGGCGGAGGCTTGCTACACGATGGCGTCGGAAGCCATGGTGATGCAGTTCCGGCTGATGCGTGCGGTGATCAGCCATAAGCCCGATACCTGCGAAGACTGCCTGGAACAACTGGAAATCGCGTACCAAGGCACGGTGCCGGCACTGGCAGCGCACTTTGGGGAGACCGTCACATGACCGCGCGCGATCCGGAACCGGCACTGCTGCCGTTGCTGCGTCCAGGTGTTGCTGTGGGGCCGTCGCGGCTCGAAGGCGACTGGACCTTCCTGGAAACGTTCGCCAATGCTGCCGCGCATCCGGGCGAGCTGTCGGACACCGGGCACTGGCTGCCCGCCACGGTGCCGGGCACGGTGGCTACGGCATTGCGCGCCGCAGGCCGCTGGGACGAGACGCTGCCGCCGCCGCTGCACCAGCACGACTACTGGTATCGGCTGCAGTTCTCCGGCAACGGCCGCAGGCTGCTGCGTTGCAATGGACTGGCGACGATTGCCGAGGTCTGGCTCAACGGCGTGAACGTGCTGACCACGCGTCATATGTTCGTGGCGCATCAGGTAGAAGTGGAGCTCGCCGGTGAAGAGAACGTGCTGCATATCTGTTTCCGCGCGATGCATCCGTGGCTGCGTACGCAACGCGGCCCCGTGCGCTGGAAGCCGCGCATGATCCAGCCGCCCACGTTGCGTGCGGTGCGCACCACGTTGCTCGGGCATATGCCCGGCTGGTGCCCGCCCGTGCATGCGGTGGGACCGTGGCGCGATATCGAATTGCTCGATCCTGTCGGCACCGACATCGCACATGGCGTGCGTGCGGAGTTGTCGGGTGAAATCGATAGCGTGAATGGCACCGACGGTGTGGTCGCGCTGCAATTGCATTTCCCGGGCAACGCACCGGCGCTCGGTGCGTTCTCGGCCATCGGCCCCGATCAGGCGATCTGGCATGGCGAGCTGCGCCGCACCGATCCGCACACGCTGGCCGGTACGCTACGCGTGCCCGATGCGCAACGCTGGTGGCCGCACACGCACGGCGAACCCGCGCTGTATCGCGTGGATGCGAGCATCGGTGCCCAAGTGCTGGCATGCGGCAACGTGGGATTCCGCACGATCACCGAAGACCGCGAAGGCGAGCCGGGCGCGTTCGGTTTGCGCGTGAATGGCGAGCAGGTGTTCTGCCGTGGCGCGTGCGTATCGAGCCACGATCTGCCGGGTCTTGCCGATTCCGATGAAGCCGTGGCGCGCTGGCTGCAACTGGCGCGCGATGCCGGTGCGAACATGGTGCGTGTGAGCGGCGTGACGTGCTATCCCGGTGAAGCGTTCTATCGTCAGTGCGACGCGCTGGGGCTGATGGTCTGGCAGGACTTCATGTTCGCCAACTTCGACTATGGCAGCGAGACCAGCGCCAGCCCGGCCTTTCTCGACGATGCACGGCGTGAAGTCTCGCAATGGCTCACGTCGACGCGTGCGCATCCGAGCCTTGCCGTGCTGTGCGGTGGCAGCGAGGCTGAGCAGCAGGCGTCGATGATGGGTGCATCGCGCGGCGTGTGGCGCCAGCCGCTGTTCGATTCGCTGATTCCCGCATTGGTGGCCGAGCATCGCCCGGGTGCCATCTATGTGCGCAACTCGCCCAGCGAGGGCGCGTGGCCGTTCCAGCCCGATACCGGGGTGTCGCATTACTACGGCGTGGGCGCGTACCAGCGGCCACTGTCCGATGCGCGGCTCGCCAACGTGCGATTTACGTCCGAGTGCCTGGCCTTTGCCAATGTGCCCTGCGCCCGCACGTTGACGGAAGCGGGGTTGTCGCAGCCGCTGCACGATCCGCGCTGGAAGGCGCGTGTGCCGCGCGACGCCGGCGCCGCGTGGGATTTCGAGGACATTCGCGATTTCTATCTGCGCGCGCTGTTCGATGTGGATCCGCCGCGCCTGCGCTACGAGCGTCCGGCCCGCTACCTCGCGCTGTCGCGCGCCGTGGTGGCGGAGATCATGACCGAGGTGTTCGGCGAATGGCGGCGTACGGGTTCCACATGCCGGGGCGGACTGGTCTGGCAATTGCAGGATCTGCTGCCGGGGCCGGGATGGGGCATCGTCGATGCGAAGGCGCGGCCGAAATCCGCCTGGCATGCGCTGCGGCAGGTCTGGCAGCCGGTGCAGGTCATCCTGACGGATGAGGGGTTGAACGGCCTGCATGTGCACCTGATCAACGAGACCGCAACGGCGCGCACGGTGCAACTGCAACTGCGCTGCCTGCGCGACGGCGAACATACGGTGGCCGAGTCTGCGCAGACACTGACCCTGGCGCCGCGTGAAAGTCGTCGATTGGTGGCCGCCGAACTGATCGACCATTTCTTCGATTTCACGTACGCCTACCGCTTCGGTGCGCCCGCGCACGACGTGGTCATGGCCACGCTGTGCGACGCTGACCAGACAGGCAACCCGTTGCTCAGCCAGTCTGTGTTCCTGCACGACCGCCGCGCCGATGCGCTGCGCGATCCGGGCCTGCGCGCCAGCGTGGCCTGCGAGGATGGCGTCTGGTGGCTGACGGTCACGGCGCAGCGGTTCGCGCGCTGGGTTCATATCGAGGATCACGCGTATCTGCCGGAGGCCGACTGGTTCCACCTGGGCCCCGGCGCGTCGCGCCGTATCCGCCTGATGCATGAGGCAGGCGGCGCAGCGGGTATCGGGGCCATCCCTTCGGGCGAGGTTTCCGCGCTGAACGCCGATCGCGCAGTCGGCTACGACGGCTGACGCCTCAACCTGCCCATCCGGGCTAAACCTTTTCGCGCGCATCTCAACCTTTTCGAAATTGCCCGCCAGCCCACGGCTGGTGCGGCAGCGCACGCCCGCCTCATCCTGTCGGCCAATGCCGACGGATGGCACGGCGCGGCGCCGCTTCGCCGGAATGCCTACATCCAACCTACCGAAGCATGAATCTCTGACCTATCCGTCTGCCTACTGTCAGTTCTGTGCTGCATGGCACTTAATACAGTCAACAACGCAATGCGAACCGGGATGGTTCGAGAGCTTGGGCGGGGTTAAACGGGTGGCGGCTGAAAGGCTGCCGGGGAAATCGCCAGCGACAAAGCTGAGTACAAAGCGGAGCGGCGAAATCGGGTCACATGTCTCGCAAGTATTGTCTTGCGGCGAGTACCGATGTCGCTTCCGGGTCAAACGGAGGGAAGAAAATGATTACGCATCGGTCGGACCTGCACATCAATCATCTGCTCAACGCACTCCCGCGCCACGAATGGGACATGCTGTCGCGCCACTTCGAACTGGTGCGCCTGCGTGCCGGGGAACTCCTGACGGATTCGGGCCAGCGCATTGTCCATGTGTACTTTCCCACCACGTCCGTGGTCTCGCTGCTGTCGCTGCTGGAAGACGGCGCCACGGTGGAATTCGCAGCGGTGGGCAATGAAGGTCTCGTAGGCATTCCGGTGGTCACCGGCGGCGACACGATGCCTAGCCGCGTGGAAGTGCGCAGCCCGGGCTTTGCCTACCGCATTCCGGCACGCGTACTGCGCGCCGAACTGGGCCACCTTCCGGCGCTGCAACGCGTGACGTTGCTGTACGTGCAAGCCGTGCTGACGCAGATCGCCCAGACCGCTGCCTGCAACCGCCACCACTCGCTGAACAAGCAACTGTGCCGCTGGCTGCTGCTGGCCATCGATCGCATGAACTCCAACGAGCTGGTCATCACGCAGCAAGTCATCGCCAACATGCTCGGCGTGCGCCGCGAAGGCGTGACCGAAGCCGCGGGCAAGCTTGAAGATCTGGGACTGATCCACCATAGCCGTGGGCACATCACGGTGCTGGACCGCTGCGGCCTGGAACACCACTCGTGCGAATGCTACAAGCTGGTCAAGCGCGAATACGACCGTTTGCTGCCGGCGCTGACGCTGGCGCATGCGTGATCTGAAGTTTGCTCCCTGATGGTTATGGTTCCCCTCTCCCTTTGGGAGAGGGGTTAGGGGAGAGGGCAGGAGGCTCTGCTTGCCAACGGCGTTGCAATTTTCACCCCTGGCCCTCTCCCCCGCCCCTCTCCCGCTTGCGGGAGAGGGGAGAACCCCCGCAGAGGAGCTTAGACGTGCACCGGCTCCACACTCCCAAACGAAGCCACCAATCCCTCGATGGCGGTCACATACGCCGCTTCCAGGTTGTCCAGGCTTTCGCTGCAGGCATCCGGACGCCGACGCGCCATCGCGCGGGCCAGCCGGAACTGCAGCACCTTGCATTCCGAAGCGATCGACAGCGCTGCTGTCCGTACCGATGCAGGCACCGGATATCCATGCTCGCCCAGCCACGTCAGGCAGTGATGCAGCATCTCAAAGTTGGCACCGAGCTGGCGCGGCAGGTTGAATCCGTAGTGATGGAAGTACGCATCGCCGCGCGCAAGGATCGTCTCGACCTGCGCAGGGAATTCTTCTCGCCAGCGCGAAATCGGATTCTGCACAGGCCGACGGCCCAGATGGTGCCGCATCAACTGCGCAACGGCGTTCGACAGTGCGCGTCCCGCCAGTGGCGCGCGCACGCGCTTGGCGCATTCGGCATAGGGAAACAGGATGTTGCCGTTACCGCCCAGTTCTGGCGTGAGACGCATCAGGCCCTGATAGTCCTCGCCTTCCGCCGCATAGTGTCCAAGGCTGTGATAGTACGAAAGCCGCTGCGCGATGGGATCGATGGCATCAATGGCGATGGTGGTCTTCACATGGCCGGTGCGGTACGCGGTGGCGCGGGTATCGGGCAGGTAGAAGCTGTCCATCTCCACGAGCATCGCGTGACCGCGCCGCACCTGTTCGGCGATATGCGCTTCGAGCGTGTCGTAGATCGCGGTTTCCTGCACCACGGTGCCGTACAGCAGTTCGAGATCGGCCTGCGGATACTTGAAGAAGGTGAAGTGATCGCCCTCGTAGTCCTGCGTCACGGTGAAGGCCAGCGCAGGGCGCGGATCGAGACCCCAGCCGTACAGCAGTTCGATCCAGAGATCCATGTAGCAGTTGGTCTCCTGCCAGATCGATTCCTCGCCGTGCAGCAGGCGGGGCAGCGGTGCGGCGATGGTGCGGCGCGGCGCTGCGTCGTCGATGTCCACCGCGAAGTCCGTCACTGTGCTTTGCTCCATCGCCTGTCCTCCGATATGCGGGTCGCCAAAATCCTGCCACCTGCATTGGAGCCGAGTCGCCAACGGGCTTCGGTTCGTTCTCCAACAAAGCCATCGGGATCGCGTATCGGACGGCAGCGCCCCGTGGCAGCACCGAACATGTGCGGAATCGAACAGAGGTTGCGGGGGCGGCATCTCACACTGGCCCCATCCTCACCGGCCCGGTGTGGCTGCCCGCGCTTGGTCGCATGGCAACCCCCGGGCTGGCAATCCAGGCATCGCAGGACCGAGCAGGAGGCATGATGAGCATTTCCAACCCGGGCGCGCTGGCGCCGCCGTCCCTCATCGAAACGTTGGTCGAGCAGGCGGCGCAGGGCGCCACTGTGCCCGGACTGGCGCAGGCCGTCATCCAGCCTGTCATCCTGGCCGGCGGCTCGGGTACGCGGCTGTGGCCGCTGTCCCGCGAACAGCATCCCAAGCAGTTGTTGAACCTGGTGGCCGAGAACACGCTGCTCGAAGCCACGGCGCGCCGGCTGGAAGGCGTGGCCGTGATGGCCGGGCGCGCCGCGGGCATCGAGGCGCCGCAGATCGTGGTGTGCGGCGAGGAGCACCGCTTCATGATCGCCGAGCTGATGAAGCGTTGCGGCAAGGCGGCGCGCATCGTATCGGAGCCATGCGGACGCAACACCGCGCCTGCGCTGACCATGGCCGCGCTCCATGCCATGGCAACTGCGGGCGAGCACGGCGATGCGGTGCTTGTGGCCACGCCGGCCGATCACGCCGTGCGCGACGTCGAGGCTTTCCGCGCCGCACTCGCCATTGCGATCAAGCATGCGGATCGCGGCGCGGTCGTCACGCTGGGCGTGCGCCCCAATGCGCCGGAAACCGGCTTTGGCTACATCCGGACAAGCAATGTGTCAGAGGACGGTGCGCTGCCGCTCGAACGCTTCGTGGAGAAGCCGCACCTGGAACTGGCGCAGCACTATGTGGAGTCCGGCGACTACTGGTGGAACAGCGGCGTGTACGTGGTGCGCGCCTCCGTCTGGCTGGATGCGCTGCAGCAGTTGCAGCCCGAGATGGCGCAACTGTGCCGCGCCGCGTACGCCGGTGCCGAGCCTGCTGCCAAGGGCGACGCGCTGTGTCTGTGCAAGGAATCGTTCGAGGCGTGCCCGTCGGACTCCATCGACTACGCCGTGATGGAAAAGCTGGAGACGCTGCCCGATATCCACGGCATGCTGGTGCCGATGGACCCGGGTTGGTCCGATGTGGGGTCGTGGGCCGCCATCTGGGACATCGCAGAAAAAGATGCCTTCGGCAACGTGGCGCGCGGTCGCGTGCTGTTCGATGGCGCCACGTCATGCCTGGCGCATTCCGAAGGCCGGTTGATTGCCTGCGTGGGCGTGCAGGACGTGGTGGTGGTGGAAACCGCCGATGCCGTGCTCGTCGTCGACAAGGCGCACGTGCAGGACGTCAAGAACGTGGTGCAGCGGCTGCGCGCGGAACACGGCGCGGAAGTTGTTAACCATCGCAAGGTGCAGCGTCCGTGGGGCTGCTATGACTCGATCGATCATGGCGACCGCTTCCAGGTGAAGCGCATCGTGGTGGAGCCGGGCGCGAGTCTGTCCCTGCAGATGCATTACCACCGTGCCGAGCACTGGGTGGTGGTGCGCGGCACCGCGCGCGTGACGTGCGGCGAGACCGTGAGCATTCTTTCGGAAAACCAGTCCACATACATCCCCATCGGCACGCTGCACCGGCTGGAGAATCCGGGCAAGACGCCGCTGGAAATCATCGAGGTGCAGTCGGGCGCCTATCTGGGCGAGGACGACATCGTACGGTTCGAAGACAACTACGGGCGCAAGTAGCACAGCGTGCCCGCACGGGTAAGCAGCATCGAGGCAAGGGGGACGTCGTGAGCAAGATGTCATACGCGGGTGGAGCAGGAGCGGCGGCGGCAGCCATGCCCGCAGCCGGAGGCGGGGCGCGTCGGGCCATGCTCGACCATGCAGGATGGATACTGGCCGGCGGACTGGCCGGCGCCGCCGTGGCGTGGATGTTCGCGGTCTCGCAGCCGTCGATGTACAGCGCCAGCGCGCTGGTGCAGGTGCTGCAGCCCGTGCCGCAGCGGGATGCCCGCAACGCCGGCAACATGGCTGCACTGGCTGCACCATCCGTGCCGCTCGACGTGGGCATGCTGCGCAGCCGTACCGTGGTGGCGCCCGTGGTGGAGCGGCTGCGGATCGATATTTCCGCGCAGCCGCTGCGCGCGCCGTTGATCGGCGGACTGGTGGCGCACTTCGCCACGCCCGGCGTGGTGAAGGGGGCATGGCCGCAGAGCCTGGGCTATGCATGGGGCGGCGAGCAGATCGTGGTGGACCGGCTCAACGTGCCAGACCGGATGATCGACGTACCGCTCACGCTGGAAGTGCTGCCCGACGGCAACTACCGCCTCTATGAAAAGGACACCGCGCTGCTGGCCGGCAGCGTTGGCAAGGTCAGCGAAGGGAACGGCGTGGCGCTGACGGTCTCGCGGATCGACGCCGCACCGGGCACGCGCTTCGTGCTGAAGCGCCACGACCTGGTACAGACCATCGACGCGGTATCGGAGACGCTGCGCATCGAGGCACAACCGGGCGATACCGGCACCGTCAGCATCGGCTGGCGTACCACCGATCGCACGGCGGCGGCCGCGCTGGTCAATGGCATCACGGATTCCTTCATCGGCAGCCAGGCCACGCAGCGGCGCGACGATACCGCCACGACGCTGGCCTTCCTGTCGGGCGAGATCCCGCGCGTGAAGGCGGAGCTGGAGCGTGCGGAGGCCGCGCTGACGCGCTATCGCTCCAAGGCGGGGTCGATGGCGCCGAGCCAGGACGCGCAGTCGTTCCTCACGGGCAGCATGGACTATCAGAAGCAGATCGCCCTGCTGAAGCTGGAGCGCACCAAGCTGCTGCAGCGCTTCACCGAGGAGGCGAACGAGGTCAAGACCGTGGACAACCAGATCCAGCAACTGGTGCGCGAGCGGCGCGAGATGGATTCGCGGTTCCAGAACCTGTCGGCAACTGAACGTGAATCGGTGGGCCTGACGCGCGACGTGAAGGTGGCCGAAGACATGTACATGACGCTGCGCAACAAGGCCGAGCAACTCACGCTTTCGCAGCTCGATCGTACGGGGCAGGTGCGCGTGCTCGACAGTGCGCTGGTGCCGATGCGCCCGACGGGGCCGGGTCCGTGGCCCGTCACGACGGCAGGCGCGCTGATCGGCCTGTGTCTGGCCATGGCGTGCGTGACGGTACGCCAGCGCATCCGTCCGGCGCTGGAGACGGTGAACGATGCCGAGGTTCGTCTGGGCCTGCCGATGCTGGGCGATATCGTCTACAGCCAGGAGCAGGCCGCACTGGAGCGACTGGTGGATGCGCGTGCGCAGGCAGCGTGGTCGCATGCACAGGTGGCGGGTTTGCTGACGCGCCAGCCTGGTCACGCACTGGTGCCGCAGGATGAACTCGACGAGCTTGCCGAGACCACCGAGGATGATGTGGAAGGTGCGGAACGTCTGCTGCGGCTGGGATTGCACGATCAGTTCCTGCTGGCACGCAATGCGCCACACTCGATGGCCGTGGAAGGATTGCGCAGCGTGCGCGCGGCATTGCATTTCACGTTGCGCGCCGCACCGGACAAGGTGGTGGCCATCACCAGTCCCACGGCAGGCGCGGGCAAGACCTTTGCCTCGGTGAACCTGGCCGTGCTGTTTGCCGAGGCGGGCCAGCGCGTGCTGCTGATCGACGCCGACCTGCGACGCGGCAAGGTGGCCAACTGGTTCGACCTCCCCGTGGACGTGGGCCTGGCCGAGGTGCTGGCCGGACAGGTGCCGCTGCCCGAGGCGGTACAGCGCACCGTGGTCAATGGCCTGTCCGTGCTGCCGGCTGGTGTGCCGCCGGCCAATCCGTCGGAACTGCTGATGCATCCGGCGATGATGGCCTGTCTGCAGATGTGCCGCGAGCGTTTCGACCTGGTGATCGTCGATACCTCGCCGGTACTGGCGGTGGCCGATGCCACGTTCGTGGCCAACCTCGCCGGCTCCACGCTGCTGGTGCTGCGCGCCGACACCACGCTGCCCGAGCATGTGGACGAAACGCTCAAGCGACTGAGCCGTGCCGATGCGCGATTGCTCGGCGGCATTCTCAACGGCGTGAAACAGAAGCGCAGCAACCAGGCGGATTTCAGCAACATGAACCCGTATCTGGGCATGCCGCTGACGCTGCAGCCGGTGCCGCGCCTGCAGCGCAGCCCGGCCGCCATCGCTCGGCAGGGCGCCTGAACGGATGCCAGATGGCAGAAAGCGTACCCGTTTCTGCGTGTGCGCGCCCTGCCATCGATCCCTCGTTCCTTCGCTAGCGGGAGGGGTGTACCGATGAAACGGATCATGTTCGACGGGTGTGCGGGCTGGCTGCACGAGGCGGCCGGGGGCAAGACTGGCGTCGTGCTGTGCGCGCCGCAGTTGCATGAGGCCATGTGGGCGCATCGCGGCATGCGTCATCTGGCGGACGATCTGGCTGCGGCCGGGGTGCCTGTGTTGCGCTTCGACTACTACGGCACTGGCGATTCGGCGGGCGAAGGGGGGGGGGCCGACTTCCTGCCGCGCGCGGTGCAGAACGTGGTGGCGGCAGCCGAGCAGTTGCGCACACTCGCCGGCGTGCAGCGGCTGGTGCTCGGTGGCTGGCGATTCGGTGCCACGCTGGCCGTGCTCGCCGCCGAGGCGATGGCTGCCCGCAACCACGGTCCCGCCGCATTGGTGTTGATGGCGCCCGTGATCAATGGCCGGGGCTATCTGCGCGAGCTGCGGGCGTTGACCGCGTTCTACGAGCCAGGACAGTCGCCGGATGCCGCATCGTCATCTCAGCTCCCGCAGCCTCCGCAGCCCCTGCAGGCCGCGTCGCCCGCCGACGACGGTATGGAGGTGCTGTCCTACCGACTGTCCGCCGAGGCCGTGCGCGAGATCGGCGCGCTGCGGCTCGACCGTCGCCCGGGATGCCCGGCACCCAATGTGCTGCTGCTGGACGATGCGCCGGGCAGCATGTCCGCCGTGGCGGCGCTGAAACGCCATTACGAACAGGCCGGGGCACAAGTCGATGTCCGCGAATTCTTCGACAGCCGCCTGATGATGAAGTCGCCGGAAATCTCTGCAGTACCGGAATCTGCATGGCGTGGCGTGGTGCAGTGGGTGGCGCCCGATGCCTTGCCATCGGACAGACCTGTGCCGCTGGCAATCGATGCCGACGCCGGCACGAGCGAGGTCGATGGCGTGATCGAACATTCCGTCTGGATCGATGGCGGCCAGCAGTTCGGCGTGCTGTGCGAGCCGATGGGCTCGCAGGACGCGCCACCGCGTGCCGTGGTGATCTTTCCCAACACGGGCGGCAGCCATCACGTAGGCGATGGCCGCGCGTTCGTGCTGTTGTCCCGCGCGCTGGCCCGCCGCGGTTTCGCGGCCTTGCGGCTCGATGTGTCGTCACTGGGCGATAGCCCCGGCGCCGCCCGCGAGATGGCCGTGCCGCGTGCCTACGCACCACGACCGCGCGCCGACGTGAGTGCCGCCGTAGACTGGGTCCGTGCACGCGGTTACTCGCACATCGTCATGGCAGGCGTCTGTTCCGGCGCCTACCTGAGCTTTCAGGCGGCGCTCGCCAATCCACATGTGACGGGCGTGGTCATGGCCAACGCGCTGAAGTTTCTCTGGCGTGACGAGGACGATGCTGCAGAACACAGCGGGGAAACCACGTTGCGCGACTACCTGTTTGCCGCGCGCAATGCACGCAACTGGCAGCGCCTGATGCGCGGCGACATTCCGGTGGGGCAGGTCGCCGCCGCGATCGGGCGACGCCTCGGCCGCATGTTTGCGCGCCCCTCCGCCGTTCCCGACGACCTGCAGGCCGATCCGGAGCCGGACTATGCGCGCGAGGCAATGCATCGCCTGAGCCGGCGCGGCGTACAACTGGATCTGCTCTACGGTGTGGGGGATGCAGGACTTGCGCTGGCGGGCCGGTGTTTCGGCGAAGCCTTCCACGCGCTGCAGGACCTGCCCGGCATTGGTGCGCATCGCTGCGCGCAACTTGACCACGCCATGATCCTGGCGCCGAGCCGCGACACCTTTCTCTCGTTCCTGATGCAGAACCTGCGTCGCCAGCAGACGGTTGCCGAGCCCACCGCGGAAGTCGCCACACAGTCATCGTCCGTCGTGCCGGCCATGCGGGCCGCCGGATAACCAGGCCGCCGTGGTCCGATGTGTGACAACGAACAGACCCCTTTGGGGGGTGGACGCATGCTGCGAACAGGGGTGGATGAGGATCTGCCCTTCCGCACACGAAGAAGGCAATGACCGATGTCTCCGATCGTTAAGCGCATCATGGCCGGCATCGGCGCCAATACGTATGACCAGCTCGCCAACATCCTCATGCAGCTGGCATCGCTGCCGATCTTCCTGAGCCATTGGGATCTCCGCACCTACGGCACCTGGCTCGTCATCTCCGCGATTCCTTCCTATCTGTCGATGGCCGATGTCGGCATGGTCACCGTGGCGGGTAACCGCATGAGCATGCTGTCCGGCGCGGGCGATACGCGCGCTGCCAACCGCGTATTCCAGAGCGCGCAGATGTTCATCCTGCTCACATGCGCCAGTATCGCCACGCTGGCGATTCCTGTAGCGCTGTGGCTGCCGTTGCCGGAACTCGGCAGCCTCGACATGCGGCTGGCATTAACCGCGTTGCTTGTGAATGTGCTGCTGTCGCTGGGCAATGGGTTGTCGGGCGCGGCGTTCCTGTCCACGGGGCGTTATGCGCAGGGCGTGACCATGAACGTGACCGCGCGCCTGCTGGAGTGGCTCGGCGGCATCGCCGGTCTGCTGCTGGCCGGCACGTTCGCGGCCGTGGCGTGCGGCATGCTGCTGGTGCGCATGGCCACCCTGTTCTGGATCAGCCGGCAAAGCACGCGCGCGCAGACCGGATTGTCGTGGGGCATGCGGCAGGCAGACTGGGCCGAGGTGCGCGCAATGCTCAAGCCGTCTATTGCCTTCATGACGTTCCCGATTTCCAACGCACTGAGCTTCCAGGGATTCACGCTGCTGACGGCGCACCTGCTCGGACCGGCTGCCGTGGCCGTCTTCAACACCTATCGCACTGTGGCGCGCGTGGCCGTGCAGGTCACGTCCACACTGAGCCATGCGCTGTGGCCCGAGTTTGCGCGCATGTACGGCAGTGGCGAGATGCGCGCGCTGCGTCGGTTGCTGCTGCGCACGTCGATGCTCGGAGCGCTTGGCGCCATCGCACTGAGCGGGTTGCTCTATGTCTGCGCGCCGCTGCTGCTGCGCATCTGGACCAAGGGCGAGATTCCCTTCCATGCATCGGTGATGGCGGCGTTCCTCTGCTATGCGGCGGTGGCCGGCCTTTGGCACATCCCGCGCGTGGTGCTGCTTGCTACCAACCAGCACAGCCGGCTGGGCGTGGCGGCGTTGTCGCTGAGCGCGCTGTCGCTGCTCGCGGCATGGGTGCTGGGCACGCAGATGCAGATCATGGGTCTGGTCGCCGCGATGATCGGCGGCGAGATACTGGCCATGTCCGTGTGCCTGTGGCTCACGGCTAGAACTTTCCTGTCGCGGGACAATCATGCGGAGGAGCTTGATGAGAATAGCGCTGTCCACTATCGGTAGGTTTCACACCTTCGACCTGGCGCGAGAGCTGCATGCCCGCGGGCATGAACTGACAGTCTTCACCGGCTACCCGCGCTTCAAGCTGCGCGACGAGCGCCTGCCTCAATCGGCCATCCGCACGTTTCCGTGGCTGCACGCGCCGTGCATGAAGCTGGGCACGCGCCTGGGCTATGACAGGGCCATCATGCGCGAGCTGGTGCACTGGAACCTGGAATCGTTCGGCCGGCACGTGACGCGCAATATTCCCGAGTGCGATGTGTATTCGGGACTGTCGTCGTCGGCCGGCGACGCGGGGCGCATCGTGAAGTCGCGCGGCGCGGGATACATCTGCGACCGTGGTTCGTCGCACATCCGCATCCAGGACCAGATCCTGTCCGAGGAGCACGCGCGCTGGGGCTTGAAGTACAAGCCCATCGACCCGCGCGTCATCGCGCGCGAGGAACGCGAGTACGAGGAGGCGGACCTGATTACGGTGCCGTCGAGCTTTGCATATCGCTCGTTCGTCGATGCCGGTGTGCCGGAGCGCAAGCTGAGGCTGATTCCGTACGGCGTGGACCTGACGCGCTTCCAGAAAGTGGCGGAGCCCCCCACGGATTCTTTCGAAGTGCTGTTCGTGGGTGGCGTCAATATCCGCAAGGGCATTCCGTATCTGCTCCAGGCGTTTGCCAAACTCACGCATCGCGCCAAGCGGCTGACGATCGTGGGCGGATGTGATCCTGCCATGCTGTCGTGGCTGCATGCCAGCGGTCTGCCGCTCGAAGGCGTGACGTTGACGGGCTCCGTGCCTCAGCCGCAGTTGAAGGCCATCATGAGCCGCGCGCATGTGATGGTGTTGCCGAGCGTGGAGGAAGGGTTGGCGTTGGTGCAGGCCCAGGCGCTGGCGTGCGGCTGCCCGGTCATCGGCACGCATAACTCGGGCGGCGAGGATCTGTTCACCGATGGCGAGGAAGGGTATATCGTGCCGATCCGCGACGCCGTCGCGCTGGCCGAGCGCATGCAGAACCTGGCCGACCAACCCTGGCTGCAGCAGATGATGGGCGCCGCAGCGCTGCTGCGCGTGCGCCGCATTGGTGGATGGTCCACGTATGGCGGACGCGTGGCGGCGCTCATGGAGGACTTGGCCACGCACCGCAGGCGCGATGCAGGGGTTCCGATTGGCGCACTGGCCGGGAGCGAGATCGGATCATGCTGATTGCAAAAGACGACCCCTCCGTCGGCCCCTCGTTCTCGCTGCAGAACCGCGTGCTGCGACTGGCCTGGAACTGGACCTGGCTGCTGCTGTTCCGATTCAGCCCCCGCCCGTTGCACCCGTGGCGCAGCTTCCTGCTACGCGCGTTCGGCGCCCGCATCGGCACGCATGTCCACGTGTATCCCACGGTCAAGATCTGGGCACCGTGGCGGCTATCCATCGACGACTACGCCGGCGTGGCCGATGGCGTGACCCTCTACAGCATGGGCCACATCCACCTGGGCCGCCGCTGCGTGATCTCGCAGGGCTCGCACCTGTGCGCGGGTTCGCACGACTACAACAGCAGCAATTTTCAACTGATCACAGCACCGATCACGGTGGGCGCGTTCGTGTGGGTTTGCGCGGAAGCGTTTATTTCGCCGGGGGTGGAGTTGCCCGAAGGCGCGGTGATTGCGCCGAGGTCGGTGGTCACCAAGTCACTGCCAAACTCATGGACCGTCTACGGCGGCACGCCGGCGAAGATGATCGGCAAGCGGACGAAGCATGAGGAGTGGGAGTAGGTCTCGTGAATCCCGCTCGGTTTTCTCCCCTCTCCCATTGCATGGGAGAGGGGAGCGAGAATCTTTCCCCACCTGCCTCCTACTGTTACCAGAGCGAGCCAACGGGAACAGTTGGCGAAAACGCACCCTGATCGTTGATCCATCCCGTGATCCGTCCTTCGCAGCGCATACGCGACGAGTAGAAGTTCTTCATATACTCGCGCACGAGCTTGCATCGGGTCCCGACCGGCAAGAGTGCAAGTGCCGGAATTTCCTGCGTGTGCTCGGGAGGCCAATCGATGATTTCCTGATAGACCTTCACTGGCCTGATGACTGTATAGGTTTGCCAATGGAGCAATCTATAGCCACCAAACGTCATCGCGAGGCCACAGCCAACGAAGATTGCCAGCAGTATCCCAACCACCCGTTTACCAGTTATCAGATGCGCCACCCTGCCACCCCTTCTTGTAATCGCGCCGTTCTACCAGACGGCTGGAGCGGCCCAGCATCATGAACATCTCCTTTGGCGAAACAGGTGTTGCGAAATACCTGGGGTCGCTGGAGACGATGCCCGCGAAGGCAAGGACTTCTGCGACATTGGTCGTGCATGAATTTGATAGCAACCCATACTCAGCGCCCTCACGAACCCGACGCTCCAGCTCGTCACGCATGCGGGTCTTCTCGTCCGTCGTGACCCAAAGCAGGAATCCCGCTCCGTCTCGATGCATGCCGCGAACTGTGCCTTGGGTGTCTGTCCACGGACGGCGTGTCTGGCCGATCAGGTAGTCACGGTATGAACCCCTGTGGTACTTCGTAGGTGCCCGACTGTAAACAATCCCGTCTATTTCGATTGCAGCATGTCCCCATTGCGATCCGGGCGATATGATGCGGCCATCCAGAATCAAGACCTCAATGTATTCCCTTTGTCCGGTGGCTGTTTGTGGTGGGGCATTCTCAGATTGATTTGACGTTGGCCCACCGTGAAATGCTGTTAGCGGAATATTCTCATCACGACTGCCCTTCAATGCCGCAGGTGTCGGCCGCCCTGGCTGAACTTCAACCGTAGAATCGGTTTGGGAATGGAGTACCAAAGGACGTTGTTCGCACTTGCAATGGACGCGCGCGCCGCTCACCAGTGCGCTTCGCCCCATGATCGTGCAGAACGGTTGACAGTCGTTGTAAACCTTCCCGTCTGCGTTGCACGCCGGGCAGGTTGCGATGTCCCCTTCCAGCGCGAGCGGAGTTCCGTGATGCGTGGCGAAACTGCTCGTCGCCAGCAATGTGCCGCCGGTCGTCGTCTTGTCGCCGTGCTTGAGCGCGTATCTGATGTCTGCCATGTGTGTCTCCATGTGAAAGAGACATACATTCTTGGTCCGCCGCTTTCCGGGCCGCAATGGCGCAATCTTGAAATTGCGCGGAATTTCAGTCAGAGAAGGCGATTGGATATTGGAGAGGAAGAAAGCCGGCAGTGATTCGCGTACTCAGGGTTTTCTCCCCTCTCCCATCTCATGGGAGAGGGGAGTAACAACCAGGAGCCGCGATCAAACCTGCTCCGTCCGCCCCTCCAGCACCGCGTCTTCCTGCACCTTCGGCTTGCACTGCGCTTCCCTGACCTTCAGCACGATCATGTACTCATAGAACGCGCGCAGCAGCGAGAACGTCAGCCCCGCGCGGCCATCGAGGATGCCGCCACGGAAGAAGTAGAGCAGCAGGAACATCACCACAGGCCGGAACGGCAGCCGATAGTAAAGCTCCTTTTGATGGAAGCGGCGTTCGTTGCGGTCGCCGTCGAAGAACGCGCGCCAGATGCTGAACTGCATACCGTTGGCGCGATTCAGCAGGATCTGTTCAGCTTCGAAACTGCTGTAGCGATTGTGCTTGTCGTACCAGTGCGTGATGCCCTTGCTGAACGGGTAGTGGTCGAAGTGCGCGCCGATATCGCCCGTGGGACCATCCACCAGCGTCACCGGATTGCAGAGCCGTTCATAGCGGATGCGTTCGGGGCGGAACAGGCGGATGTTGAACGGCGAGGGTGCCACGTGCCGCAGCCAAGATCCCATGAAGTGATCGCGCCGCCTGACGCGGAAAGCCACGTTGTCGCCGGCGTCGGCCACGGCCCGCTGCATCGCGCTGGCCAGTTCGGGCGTCACGCGTTCATCGGCATCGGAGTAGTAAACCCAGGGATTCCGGAAGTCGATGTGCTTCAACCCCCAGTTCTGGTGCGCAGACCAGTTGTCGAAGGGTCGCTGCACCACGCGCGCACCGAACTGTTTCGCAATCTCGACGGTGCGGTCATCGCTCATCGAGTCATACACCACGATATCGTCGGACCACGCCAGGCTGCGCAGGCAGCCCGGCAGGTCTTGTTCTTCGTTTTTCGTCAGGACGATGACAGAGATGCCGGGCATGTTTGAGCCATGTTGTGTGGATGGGAACTACGCGCGCTTGCCGTGGGCCTTGCCGTACTGGCTCATGTAGCGATACTTGCCGTACATCGCGTGCGGCCGATACCAGCGGCCTTCCACATGCAGGCCGTTGAACAGCACGCCCTTGATGTCGCTGCCCGCCTGCTTCAGCGCACGTTGCGACGCGATCAACTCGCGCGCCGTGGTGCTGTCCGCACGCGCTACTGCAAACACGGCGCCGGCATGCTTGGCCAGGATCGTGGCATCGGTGGCAGCCAGTACGGGCGGCGTATCGAGCAGGATCAGGTCGTAGCGTGTCTTCAGCAACTCCAGCAGCCCGCCCATCGCCGGATGCTCCAGCAGGTCGGCGGCCAGCGGCGGTTGCGTGCCTGTGGCGAGGAAGTCGAGTCCGGGCACCACATCGCGCTGCACCACGTTGTCGAAGTCCGCACCGGTCAGCACTTCCGTCAGGCCCGGCGTGCGCATGCGGCCCAGCGCATGGTTCAGGCTGCCGCGCCGCAGGTCGGCGTCGATCAGGATCACCTTGCGGCCCGCCTTGGCAGCAATCGCGCCGAAGTTCAGGCTGACGAAGGATTTGCCCACGCCCGGCGCCGGACCCGTGATCACCACCACGCGGTTCGGGCTGTTCAGCAGCGCGAACTGCAGCGCGGTGCGGAACGTGCGCAGGCTTTCGATGGCGGGATCGTCGGGCGCATCGGTAGCCAGCAGGCCGGCGTGCGCCTCGTCCGAGGGCTTCAGGCTGGCCTGAGCATTGCTGAACGGCACCGTGGCGTAGACAGTGAGGCCGGTCTGCTGTTCCACTTCGTCGGCATCCACCAGCCCGCCATCCAGCACATGGCGCAGCAGCACGGCCATCAGCGCGGCCAGCAGGCCCAGGATGGCGGCTACCACCGAGATCATCGGGCGGTTCGGGCGCACCGGGTCCAGCGGAATGTCAGCCGGATCGATCAGGCGGGCCGTGCCCACCTTGCTGGCCTTGGTGAGCCGCAGCGCCTGCGTGTCGTTGAGCAGTTGCTGATACAGCTCGGTGCTGACCTTCACGTCGCGCATCAGGCGCAGCACGTTCTGCTCCACCTCAGGCAGTTTCTGGATCTTGTTGGTCACGCCGCCAAGCTGGCCGGCGAGACTCGCGATCTGGCTGTCGATGATCTCCACGCTCGGATGGCTCTGCGTGAAGCGCGTGGCCAGTTCCTCGCGTTTGGTGCGCAGCTCCTGCAGCTTGGTCTGGATGGCTACGGATTGCGACAGGATCAGCTTCGATTCCTCGCTCAGGTCGATCGTGCCGCGCTGGTTACGCATCGAGTTGTAGCGCTGCTCGGCCGTCTCCACCTGCTGCTTGAGTTGCGGCATCTGGCTTTCGAGGAACTTCAGCGATTTCTCCGCTTCCTCCGCCTTGCGGTGGACGTTCTGCTCGACGTATTCCTGCGCAATCGCGTTCAGGATTTTCGCGGCCTGCACAGGCGAGTTGTCTTCGAGCGCCACGCCGATCACACCGCTCTGCTTGCCGCGCTCGGCGATCATCAGGCGAGTCTGCAGGCCGGCGATGGCCGCGCCGCGCGGAATGTGCCGCACGATGAAGAGTGCGCCGGGGTTGCCCACGAGCTGGCTGACTTCCATCTTGACCGTGCCCTTGCGCGTCTCGATGGTCATCGGCACGCCCACCTTGCCGTCGGCCACCGTGTCCTGGTTCGGGAACGTTACCTGGAAGCCGTCGCCCTCCGTCTTGGTCACGCGGATCTCGGCACCTTCGAGGTCCGGCGGCACCGTGAGGTTGGCCATCTTGATCGACTCGATCCCCCACGCGTAACCGCCATAGCCGAACAGTCCCGGTGTGGAGAGTTGGCTCGCACGTGCCGCGATGGCCGAGCCGATCACCGGGAAGTAGCGCGGCGATGCCACGACGTCGAGGTTCAGCAGATCCACCGCCTTGCCCACCACCATGCGCGAGCGCAGCAGTTCCATTTCGGCGGAGGCGGCGGGCTTGACGTCGAACACCGGAGACAGGCTCGCCGCCAGCTTGGCGCCGGCAGGGTTGCCCGTGGTGTCTTCCACCTGCACGACGATATCGGCGCGGTAGACGGGCTTGCTCAGCATCGCGTAGACCACACCGAGCACCGTGATGAGACCAGCCACGATGATGAAGGTCCAACGGTATCGGACCAGCGTGTCCAGGACAGCGGTCAGGTCGAGCGGCTTCTCGCCGCCTTCTTCGATGTCTGCCGCCGGATCCCGGAATTGCCTGACGTTGCTCATGATGTCTCCTCACACCCGCTTGCGTTCTCGAGTTGCTGAACGCGTGTTGACCATGCATCCACCCCGTGCCGGATCATCCCAAGTACCACTGCGAACATGCCATGCGATCCACCGTACGGGTCCGGCACATCCGCATCGATGGATTCGCATAACCGGAAAGTCTTGCCGCGCGCGTCGGCATGCAGGCCCTCCAGCCAGTCGCGCTGATCGGCCTCCATCACCAGCACCAGGTCCGCCTGTTCCACCAGCCGGGCGTCGATGGCCCGTGCACGATGCGCACGCAGATCGACCCCCTCGCGCGAAAGCAGCCGCACGGCGCGCGGATCGGCGTCCGCGCCCACGGGTGGTTCCAGCCCGGCCGAGAGCACGATGCAGTCAGGCAGTGCCTGCTGCAGCAGCACCGCGGCCATCGGACTACGGCACCGATTGCCGAGGCAGACCACAAGAATCGAACGAATCTTTGTCACGACGTTCCTCGATGTTGCTCAATAACGCATGAAGCCGGCGGTGCCCGTGATCGGCTGGACCAGCATGCTCATGACGCGGCTCCAGCGCACGATGCCGTTGGCATCGACATAGACCACGTCCTTGGGATGCATCTCGAAGCCCTCGGCCACGGCCAGTGCAACCGGCGAGGTGCCATCAAGGTGGAACACCTGCGGCGCGCCGTCTTCCTTCTTGCGGATCACGAAGATCTGCCCGGCGTTTGCAGTGCCGGGGTTTACGCCACCGGCGTCGCCCAGGGCCTCGTTGAGAGACATCTTGCCGTCGCGCATCAGCAGCGAGACCGGCTTGACCACTTCACCGGTGACGAAGATCTTGCTGCCTTCGCGCTGTTCCACGCGCACGATGTCGCCATTGCGCAGCAGGATGCGTGCGGGGTCCACGCCCTTGCGCAGCAGTGCGGGCATGTCCACGTACCACGTCTGCTCGCCGCGCGTCACGCGGATGCGGCTGTTGTCGCCGGTCAGGTTCAGCACGCCCCCAGCGCGATTCAGCGCTTCCACGAGCGTCATCGCCGCATCGTCGATCGGCAGCGCACCCGGCGTCTTCACCTCGCCGTCCACATACACGCGCTGGCTGCGGAAGCCGAGCACGCGCACCGTCATCTGCGGATTGCGCACCACACGCGAGATCACGCGCGACATTTCCTCGCGCAGATCATTCGTGGTCTTGCCGGCCACGTGCAACACGCCCGCATAGGGAAACTGGATGTCGCCGCTGGGGCTGACCACATAACCCGGCATGTTCGATCCGCCGCTGGTGACCGGAATCTCCATCGCCGTGGCCACGCTGTACGTCTGCGTCGGGAACACGAGCTCGGGGTGATCCCAGACCACGACGGAAATGATGTCGCCGGGACCGACGCGATAGGGCTGCGGTGTGCCGAACAGTTGCTCCACACCTACGTTGGTAGGCTTGGCGTTCTTGCGCAACTCTTCATTGAGCTTGAGCGTGATCGGCGTGATCTCGGGCGGCTTTTCGCTATCACCGCCGGACGCCTGCATGGCGGCATCGGAGATACGCATGCCCGGCGCTGCGGCACATGCGGAAAGCAAAGCGGCGGCGCACAGGGTGACCAGTGCGGAACCTACGGGAAACATGGCGAAGCGACCTGATGACATCTCGATTCTCCCAACCAGAACCAACCCAGAGCCCAAGCGTGCATGCCGCGCAACCCGCGGCCACAGCTTCTGATGATGCGAGAGTAGGAGCGTGGGGCCGTGGCTTCGGTACGTTTCACCACATTGGCGCGGGGAGGGTGTGGTGTGCGGGATGAAGGGCCGAAATGGCATTGTGCGAAAAGGCCGGTCTTGCCTAGCTATACAAAATTTTGTATAGTCCGCGCATGACCGAGCCAAAGTCCGTCGAATTCAGGGGCACAGCCCTGGATGACCTTCGTGCCTTTCCGATTGCCGCCCGACGTGAAGCGGGGCACCAGATCGACCAGGTACAGAACGGCCAGCAGCCAGACGACTGGAAGCCCATGACGACGATAGGCTCGGGTGTGAAGGAAATTCGGATTCGCGATACTTCCGGCGCATTTCGTGTGATCTACATCGCCAAGTTTGCCGATGCCGTATATGTGCTTCACTGCTTCCAGAAGAAGACCGAGAAGACAGGTAAAGGTGACCTGGAGTTGGCGGCCAAACGATTCCGAGATTTGTTGAAGGAGCTGGGAAAATGACCAAGAAGCGATTCACCAGCGTGTGGGATGCCATCGAGGACACCCCAGAAGAAGCCGAGAACATGAAGCTGCGCTCCGTTCTGATGACGGCGCTGAAAAGCCACCTTACCCGCACCGAGATGAGCCAGGCAGAGGCCGCCAAGCTGCTTGGCGTGACGCAGCCGCGCGTCTCGGATCTCATGCGCGGCAAGATCAACCTGTTTGCACTCGACGCACTGGTGAACATGGCCGCAGCCGCGGGCCTTCACCTCGAACTGCGGGTCACCGAAAGCGCCTGACTGTGGGGAGCATCCCCCAAGCGGGGGTTTGTGCTGCAACGTACGGAGGTCGCAAGCGCGGGGGGCTAGGCTGCCGTCATCTTCAGGCGTGCAGGAGGCTACCTTTCATGCGGCTTTTACATGTCATCAATTCGATCAACCCGGTAGGTGGCGGTCCGATCGAAGGGTTGCGCCAGCTGGATATCTATCTGGCGCAGCGCGGCGTGCAGGCGCAGATCTGCAGCAACGATCCGCCCGATGCGCCTTATGTGGTCAACAGTGGGCTGGATCTCGTGGCGCTGGGGCCGAGCCGCCTGCGGTACGGCTTCAATACGCGCATCGTGAGCTGGCTGCGCGAGCATGCCGCGGACTATGACGTGATCATCGTCCACGGCATCTGGCAGTTCCACAGCCTGGCCACATGGCTGGCCCTGCGCGGTGGACGTACGCCGTATTTCGTGTTCACGCACGGCATGCTCGATCCGTGGTTCAAGGAGCGCTATCCGCTCAAGCATCTGAAGAAGTCGCTGTACTGGGCCGTGGGTGACTACTGGGTGTTGCGCGATGCACGCGCGGTATTGTTCACGGCGGAGGACGAGCGCCTGCGTGCCAGAGAGTCGTTCGCGCTGTATCAGTGCCGCGAGCAGGTCACCACGTTCGGCACGTCGCCGCCGCCGCCGGATCGCGCTGCGATGCGCACGGCCTTTACGCGCGCGTTTCCCGCCACGGCCGGGCGGCGCAACCTGCTCTTCCTGGGCCGCATCCATGAGAAGAAGGGTGTCGACTTGCTGATGCAGGCGTTTGGCCGCGTTGCGTCGATGGACCCCTCGTTGCATCTCATCATGGCGGGGCCGTGCGATACGCCGATGCGTCATCAGCTCGAAGGCATCGCGCATGCAGCAGGTGTGGGCAATCGCGTGACATGGACCGGCATGTTGCAGGGCGATCTGAAATGGGGCGCGTTCGAAGCGGCCGAAGCGTTCTGCCTGCCATCGCATCAGGAGAACTTTGGTGTGGCGGTGGCGGAGTCCCTGGCTTGCGGCGTGCCCGTGCTGATATCGAACAAGGTCAATATCTGGCGCGAGATCGAAGGCGATGGCGCGGGCATGATCTGCGACGATACGCAGGAAGATGCCGAGCGCGTGCTGCGCCAGTGGATTGGCACGCCGGCATCGGATCGTGCGCGGATGCGCGAGCAGGCGATGGTTTGCTTCGAGCAGCGCTTCCAGAGCAGCCGCTTTGCGGATCGGCTGTTGGAGATCGTCGGCGCGCCTGGCGCCGCGTTGCAACCGGTCTAGCCATTCAGGCAAACAACACGGGCCGCTCAACGCGGCCCGTATCGGTCCTTCCCCCACGCGAAATCTTCGTCGCTTCTACGACTCCACCGCCACATCGGCCAGCGCTGGTGTCAGCGTGCGCACCTCGCGCGTGGGCATGGCGGCACTGGCACGCAACTGCAGCGCCGATTCCACCACGCGTGCGCAGATATCCTGGTTGCCGGCGCCATTGGCGCGTACCCGCTGCATGCCCGCCACGCGGATGGCTTCGCGTCGCGCGGTGTTGTCGAGCAGCGTGCGGCACCAGTGCGCGCACTCGTCAGCATCGTTCCAGAACACGGCTTCGCGGCCTTCTTCGAACATGGCCAGGTGGTCTCGCGTGCGCTGGGCGCAGAGCAGGCCGCCGGCGTACGGAATCTCCATCGTGCGCGTGGTGTGCAGGTCGCGGTTTCCCGACGACAACAGACCGATGCAGATCTTGCTGCCCTGCATGGCCGCCACGTAGTCGCGTCCATTGAGGTTGCCGCCACGATGATGAGGCCGCAGCATTGGCCAGAACGAAGACATGCCCCAGCGCGCGCCCCAGATCGAGACCGGAATGCCGCGCGTGATGAGATCGGCAATGAGCTTGTCGCGCGGCTCGTTGCGCATCCACGTGCCGATGAAAGCGACTTCGGAGCGGAAGCTGTCCGGAATCTCGTCGTCACTGGCATATGGCGCGTGCATGACCTCGTCGTAGCTGCGGTCCACGCGCATGATCTGCGAGGCGCCCAGCGCGCGCAGTTCCTCGATGTTCTCGTCGCGCACCACCACGCACAGGTCGTAGGCCGGAATGGCGTTGCGCAGCGTGGCAAAGCGCTGGCCGTCGCGCGGGCCGGACGGGTCGTCGTGGTTGTACAGCACCGTCGTGGCGCCTGTGCTCGCGAGCAGGCGGATGCAGTCGGGGCCGAGCAGCTCGCCGCTATCGACCCAGACGATGTCGGGTGTGTCGAGTTCACCGAGCGTGGCGCAGATATGAGCCACCCAGTCGTGCATCGTCCATTGCAGTGCGCGGTATCCAGTGCGGAAATGCGCGGCGTTGAGCCAACGGTTGTTGAGTTGGCGATCGACGGCCAGGAATGGATCGGCGATGGTCACCGCATGGCCGAGGCGGCGCAACGCCTGCGCGCGGTAGAGCGCAGTGCTGCCTTCGAGGCTGCAGCCGAGGTAGAGGATTCTGGCCATTTCAGGTGGCTCCTTTGCCGATGGCGCGCACGAAGACGCGCGAGATCCAGAAGACGATGGTGTAGATGAAGGCGCTTTCGATCCAGCCGCGCAGGATCAGTTGCATGAGTCCCGACAATGATTCGACACCCGTGGCCGCGCTGGTCAGATAGAACACCCACGTGTAGAAGCGCGTGACCACGAGCGGGCTGAAGACGGGTACCCATCGCACCGGGCTGCCATCGCGCGCAGGCAAGGTGCGGCGCGTGGTCTGCGCATCGGCCAACGCGAACGTGACAAAGGCGAGGATTGCCAGCACGCCTGGGTAGAGCCAGTCGAACGTGGCATAGCCTGTGCCGAAGATCGAACCCGTGCGGAAGCCGCCGAGGGCATCGGTGTCACCCGTGACCGTGAACAGCATCAGGTCGCCGGACGATGACGTGGTCACGAAGTCCTTGTCGACGGCCACGCCCAGCGCATCGAGCACGGGGCCTGGTATCACAGTGATCACGCGCTGCCATTCGATCTTGCGCAGCTCGGCGCGTGCGGACGCATCCTGGCGCAGCGCGAGATCGAGCGTGGCATCGGCGAACTTCATGTTGGCCAGCCGCTGCAGGAAGAGGTTGTCGAGATAGCGCTCGTCCCACGTCTCGTGGTTGTCGTTGGCATCGGCTTCGAGCCGGTCGCGAATGGCATCGCGATTCTGCATGGTCTCGATCGTGGCGCTGATCAGCTGGCCCGCCGAGACATCGTTGCGCTGCGCGCGGGCAATCACCATGCTGGTGGCGAGATCGGTTACCGGGCCCTGCAGCAGCGCCAGCACGAGTCCCACGATCACCAGACGACGCGTCCGGAACAGGCGCATCGGCAGCGTGCGCGTCACGAATCCATAGGCCAGCACAAGACAGACGGATATCGTGCCGATCAACACCAGCGCGCGGCTGTTGCTGCCGATGGAGACCATCGCGAGCAATGCGGTGTAGGCCACCAGCGTGAGCTTCCAGCGCATGCTCATCGGCAGGTAGCTGTGCGCGCCGGTCAGGGGCCGCACCAGCAGGCAATAGGGCAGGTAGGCCAGCGGATACATGGCCTGCATGAGCCGGTTCAGGGCGCCGCCGCTGCCTTCGGTGATCATGCCGACCACAAAGACCTGGTACACCATCGCACAGAGCCCGAGCACGCCCATCACCATGATCTGGACATTGCCCACCGTGTGGAACAACCCCATCGGTCGATAGACGCGATTGACGATGCCCACACGCAAACGCATGGCCGTCTGGCTCTTGCGATAGAGACGATGCGCGCCGAGCAAGGCGATCTGGCAGATGAACGCGTGCGCGAAATCGAGCACGGGGTGGTGCAGGTTGTACGTCAGCGGCTTCCACTCGAGCAGGGTGGCCACGGGCGGCAGCAGGAAGTAGGACAGCGTGTAGCCGAGCAGCATCGAGGTGGAGATCGGATACGCGCGCAGCCGCTCCACGCGCGCCATCACATGGATGCCGCTCAGGCCACCGGCGATTACAAGCAGCGCGGCGGCCACGTTGGCGGAGTTCAGCCAGAGCAGCGCCTGCACGCCGACTGTCGCACTCCAGACGAGCAGGAACGCCGTCCGCCAGCGCTGGAAGCGCAGCGGCCGTGGAGCGGCGGCAATCTGCAACGTGGTGGCGGTCATACGGGGTCCTCGGGCATCCTCGGGCTCATGTTGCGGAGCCTACAGAGGATGACCGGGCATGGATGTGGGGTAGCACACCATCCGCGTACCCACCCCCGATGACCGCCCCGGAGCGTGGGATGCCGAACAGTTGCGTGCGCGGCAGCAGGCGCATGCTGCGGTTCCAGACGCCATGCCGGGAGTGACGCCGGCGAACCTTGTGCAGGAGCAGGCAGCGTGAAAATCGTGGTGTTCGGCCATCCGGCCTATATGGGCAGCCCCAGCATGAACGGCTTCGTCGCCATGGTGAGCGAAGGCATGCGCGCACGCGGGCACGACGTGGAATTGTGGCGCCCGGAAGGCTTCGTGCGGCGCCTCGGCATGGGACCGCGCTCGCGCAAGTATCTGGGCTATGTCGATCAGTTCATCCTGTTTCCGTGGCAGGCCCGCGCGCGGCTCCGGCGCATGGCGGCGCCGCCGCTCGTGGTGCTGGGCGATCATGCGCTGGGCATGTGGATGTCGTTCCTGGCCGAGTATCCGCATGTGATCCATAGCCATGACTTCAATCCGCTGCGCGAGCTGGCAGGGGATTTTCCGAGCCGCCAATTGAGCTGGAGCGGCAAGCTGTACCAGTCGCTGATTCGCAATGGATTCGGGCGGGGCCGCATGTTCATCGCCGTGTCGCAGGCGACGGCACGGGATCTCGTCCGCTTCTATCCGGGCGACGCACCGTCGTGCGAGGTGGTCTACAACGGTCTCAGCTATCCCTTCGGCCCGATGGATACGGCCACCGCCGTGGCAACGCTGAAGAAGGAGGTCGAGGAACCCGTGGTGCCAGGCATGCTGCTGCATATCGGCGGCAACCAGTGGTACAAGAATCGTGCGGGCGTGCTGGCGCTGTACGCCGCCTACTGCCGTGCAACGCCTGCGGCGAGCATCCGCCCGCTATGGATGATGGGACCGCAGGCTCCTGATGCCGAGATGTTGGCGGCGGCTGCGCAGGCCGAAGCGGCGGGAGGCAACGTGCGCTGGCTCGTCGGATTGTCGACGCAGGCGATTCACGCGGCCTATGCGCTCGCCGCGGTATTTGTCTTCCCCAGCCTCGAAGAAGGTTTCGGCTGGCCCATCATCGAGGCCATGGCGTGCGGTACGCCGGTGCTGACCACGGATCGCGCGCCGATGAGCGAGATCGCCGGTGGCGTGGCGACGCTGATCGAACGGATGCCGGAAGGCGATGCTGCGGCATGGGCTGCACGGCATGCTGCGGTACTCGCTGACATGGCCGCCTGGACCCCGCCGATGCGGCAGGCGTATGCCGCATCGGCGCTGGCTCACGCAGCGAAATTTTCGGCAGACCATGCGCTCGACGAGTACGAGCGCATCTACCGAAACGTAGCCGAAGTACACGGCCATGCACCCGCAGACTTGCCCGCCCGGGCGGTCTGAGATACGGCTTAAATACATCAGACCATGATCTAACGGAGTCCGCCGCACTTTGTGCGCTACCGCACAAATCTCGCGCAGGAAACTCCCTAGCATCGGTGCTGCCAATTCTGGACCGGCAATTTTTTCAACCGGTGGAGTGGCGGGAATCAGTATTGACCGATGTCTTTGGGAGCCCATCATGATGGCGCAGACCCAGCAGGACGAAATCAATCGCAAGGCGTGGCGCAGTGGCGGGGCGCAGCGCATGTTCGGTGCGCTCTCAGGTGTGACCGATCCGGGCGAAGAGGCCGCCCTGGCCTATGTGGCCGACGACGCGCGCGGCCAGCCGCTACTCGATGTGGGCGTGGGCGGCGGACGCACCGTGCCGCTGCTGCGGCGCCTGAGCGCGGACTACACCGCCGTGGACTACACCGCCGAACTGGTTGAAATCTGCAGACGCAATCATCCGGACGTGACGGTGCTGCACGCCGATGCGCGCGACCTCTCGATGTTTCCGGACAATCACTTCGGGCTGGTGATGTTCAGCTGGAACGGCATCGACGCCGTCGATCCATCCGGCCGGCTGGCGATCCTGCAGGAGTTCGCACGCGTGCTGCGCCCCGGTGGCCTGCTGCTGTTTTCCACGCACAACATGCTGGGGCCCGGCTATCGCGAGAACCTGCTCAACATGCTGAACTGGCCCAACGATGCGCGCAATGCGCTCGACTTCGGACTGAAGTCGGCGCGCGTGCTGGCGCGACTGCCCAGCGGTGCGTTCAACTTCGTGCGGCACTCCCGGCTCAATCGCCAGTACGACGGATTCGGGCTGCGGGTCTGCGCGGCGCACCGCTTCGGTATCGTCATCTACTACACCGAGATGGAAGCGCAGAAGCGCGCGCTGGCCGGTCTCGGACTCCGGACCGAGAAGGTGTTCTGCAACATGCACGGTCACGAAGTGGACGAGCGCGACGATATGCGGCGCCTGTTCTGGTTTCACTTCGTCGCGCGCAAGGCCGCAGCGCACTAGCGCACTAGCGCTAGAACCGGTCACCGAGCGTGGCCGGTGCGCCGGGCGCGGTCGTCATTGCCAGCAACGTTTGCTCAAACTGTCCCAGCACGGCATCGCGATCCAGGTGCGTGCGCGCCCAGGCAAGTCCCGCAATGCCGAGTTGCGTGCGCATCGCGGGCGACGCCGCAAGCGTGGCGATGCCTTCCGCGAACGCGGCGTCGTCACCGGGCGGCACCACCACGCCACACAGGTTGACCACGTTGGCCAGCGCAGAGCCTTGTGCAGCGGTAGTGACCACGGGCCGTCCGCTGGCCAGCATGCCCGTCAGCTTCGAAGGCATGACGAGATCGGTGACATCGGCCCGCTGCGGCAGCAGATGCACGTCGGCGGCGGCCAGCAAAGCCGGAAAGCGTTCGTTGCTCTGCAAAGGCAGGAACTGCACGTTCGGAAGATCCGCGCAGGCGGACTGCAGTTCGGCGCGGCCTCCGCCATCGCCACAGAACACAAAGCGGATATCGGCGCGATCGCGCAAGCGTCGCGCGGCGGCAGCCAGATGCTCGAGCCCCTGCTTGGCGCCCATGTTGCCGGAATAGAGCGCCAGCACGGCGTCTTCGGAGATGCCGAGCTCTGTGCGCATCGCGCGTGCGGCATCGGGCGAAGTCTGGTGCAGTACGGTCCAGTTCGGCAGCAGCACTGCGCGCTCCGGGGCAACGCCTTTCTCGATCGCCAGCGCAACCATGTTCGAGGAAATCGACGAGACACGATCCTGCCGGCGCAGCAGGAATCGCTCCATGCCGAGCGCGAGACGACGCAGCCATGGTCGCTTGAGCAGCCCGAGTGCGAACGCGGCATCCACTTCGTAATCCTGCACATGCAGCCATGCGCGGCCACCCGATAGACGCGCGAGCAACGTGGCGGCGGGCGTGCACATCAGCGGCGGCTCGACCATGAAGACCACATCGGGACGCCAGAACCATTGCCGCACCAGTAGCGGCAACGTCGATGCGGCAAAGCTCGCCAGATGCAACAGGCGCTTGGCTCCCGATGGTCGCGCCGGCACCCACACCGGTGCGCGCCAGACCTCCACGCCGCGCAGCGTCTCGCGCCGATATCGCCAGGCACTGTAGCCATCACCAATGCGCCACGCGGGGTAGTACGGCGGCGCGGCTATCACGCGCACGTCGTGGCCGCGCGCCGCCAACCATTCCGACTGCTCGGTGGTGTACTTGCCGATACCCGTCAGCTCCGGCGCGTAGTTCAGGCTCACCATCAGAATCTTCATCGGGAGTCCTGTCGAGGATCAGGCCGCGGACGCGAGGGGTTGCGCGGCCAGACGCCCATCGGCCACGGCGCGGCGATAGGTTTCCTGCAGGCCCTCGCGCAGTGCGACGCGCGGGCGCCATCCTGTCGAAGCGATCGCCTGGCAATCGAGTCGCTTGCGCGGCGTGCCATCGGGACGCGACGGATCGAAGCCGATCGTGCCTGGGTAGCCAGTGGCCTCGGCCACAAGCGAGGCGAGCGCGGCAATGCTGACTTCATCGTCGCTGCCCACGTTGAGAAAGCCGTGTTTCGCGGCCTGGCGGTAGTCGTCCCGCGGCAACGCCATCAAGTGCAGGCAGGCACTGGCGAGATCATCGACATGCAAGAACTCGCGCAGCGGGCGCCCCGTACCCCAGACCGATACGTGCGAGGTGCCGAGCGACGTGGCGTCATGAAAGCGCCGCAGCAGGCCCGGTATCACGTGACTGTTCTCGGGATGATAGTTGTCGCCGGGACCGTAGAGATTGGTCGGCATCGCGCAGCGGAAATCGGTGCCGTACTGACGGTTGTAGCTGTCGCACAGCATGATGCCCGCGATCTTGGCCAGCGCGTACGGGGCGTTGGTCGGTTCCAGCGCGCCGGTCAGCAAGGCATCCTCGCGAATCGGCTGCGTGGCGAGGCGCGGATAGATGCAGCTCGATCCCAGGAACAGGAGATGCTGCACACCGTGCTGCCACGCTGCGTGAATCACGTGCGTGGCGATGGCCAGGTTCTGGTGGATGAACTCGGCGGGATAGGTGTTGTTGGCATGGATGCCGCCTACGCGCGCGGCGGCCAGATAGACCTGGTCGATGCGTTCGCTGGCGAAGAATGCCTGCACTTGCTGCTGGTCGCACAAGTCGAGTTCGGCATGGGTGCGAACGACGATCTCGACGTCGCCACGCGCCGCGAGGGCACGCACGATGGCCGATCCGACCATGCCACGGTGCCCGGCCACGTAGATGCGGGGGCGCGCGTCAGTCATGGTGGTCATAGGCGCGGAATCCTGCCATGCGAACCAGTGCGTCGCGGCGCGCGGCGGCGTAGTCGGACTCGATCATTTCCTGCACGAGGGTGTCGAAGCCGATGCGCGGCGTCCAGCCGAGTTTCTCGCGCGCCCGCGTGGCATCACCAAGCAGCGTTTCCACTTCGGTCGGGCGGAAGTAGCGCGGGTCTACGCGCACGATCACATCGCCCACCTTGCAGGCCGGGCGCGATGCGCCGTGGCCGGTATCGATGGCGGTCACCACGCCGGTTTCCTCTTCGCCGCTGCCACGGAACTCCACCGTGATGCCGAGATGGCGCGCGGCCAGCGTCACGAACTCGCGCACGCTGTGCTGCTCGCCGCTGGCGATGACGAAGTCCTCGGCCTGCTGCTGTTGCAGCATCAGCCACTGCATCTCCACGTAGTCGCGCGCATGGCCCCAGTCGCGCAGCGCAGACATGTTGCCGAGGTACAGCGTGTCCTGCAGCCCCAGCGCGATACGTGCAATGGCCCGTGTGATCTTGCGCGTGACGAAGGTCTCGCCCCGGATCGGGCTTTCATGGTTGAACAGGATGCCGTTGCAGGCATACATGCCATACGCCTCGCGATAGTTCACCGTGATCCAGTAGGCATAGAGCTTGGCCGCTGCATACGGACTGCGCGGATAGAACGGCGTGGTTTCCTTCTGCGGAATCTCCTGCACCAGTCCGTAGAGTTCGGAGGTGGAAGCCTGGTAGAAGCGTGTCTTCTTTTCGAGTCCGAGGATGCGCATGGCTTCGAGCAGCCGCAGCGTGCCGAGGGCATCGGTGTTGGCGGTGTACTCGGGCTCCTCGAACGAAACCTGGACGTGGCTTTGCGCAGCGAGGTTATAGACCTCGTCGGGCTGCGATTGCTGCATCACGCGCATCAGGCTGGCCGTATCGGTCATGTCGCCGTGATGCAGGAACAGGCGCCGGTCCGAGACGTGCGGGTCCTGATAGAGATGGTCGATCCGCTCGGTGTTGAACTGCGAGCTGCGGCGCTTGATGCCGTGCACCTCGTAGCCCTTGTCGAGCAGCAGTTCGCACAGGTAGGCGCCGTCCTGCCCCGTGATGCCGGTGATCAGTGCGCGCTTCGGGCGCGATGCCTGCGGCAGCGCCGCTTCGCCGAATCCTGCAAGAGGCTGGAGGTCGTTGGCTCCCATATCTTCCTGTGCTCCCCGGTAGTGATCGCAAAGTGAATCCGCCGGGCAGCGGCCTGCCCGTGAAACGACTGTAGCGGGGTGGAGCCGGGGGTACTGTGGGTTAGCACACAGAGGGGGGAAGGGTGTGTGGGGCGACGCAGAAATGGGTACGGCGGGGCGGGAGGGTGGCTTACTCCCCTCTCCCGCTGTGCGGGAGAGGGGCGGGGGAGAGGGCCAGCAGTTCAAATTGCTACGTGGTCGGCAAGCAGAACCTCCAGCCCTCTCCCCCAACCCCTCTCCCAGAGGGAGAGGGGAGTACGACGAGGTCAGAGCGTGGCTGCAGTACCCGTCGCCACAAACCGCTCATCCCTGCGCCCAGGCTGGATCCTCGCCGCATGCTCATCGCCGCTGACCCATTCCAGCGTGGCGCCGCGCTGCAGGGCGGCGTAGACCGCCTCACCCTTGTTGCGGACCTTCAGGCGCTGGTAGAGCGTGCAGGCGTGGCTCTTTACGGTGGCCACCGAGATATTGAGCATGCGGCTGACGGTCTTGATCGGATAGCCCCGGGCCAGCAGCACCAGCACTTCGTACTGGCGCGGCGTGATCTTGAGCATTTCGGCTTCGTCGTAGCTGGGCTCTTCCTCGGCCCGTTGCACGCTGGAGGCCGGCACCGCAGGTTGCGCGGCGATGGGCTGGCCCGGACGCAGGCTGGTCAGGTCGCGCACGGCCACAGCGGCGCGCATGGCGCTGGCGCACGCGGATGGCGATGCCGGGTCCGTTGCCGGGACAGCCGATAGCGGCAGCGGCGCAGCCGAAGCCAGCGACGTCGCCGCCGGCATGGCCGAGCGCGATGCCACGGCGGGTGCGGCCGACTCACCGGCGAACATCAACCCTTGCACGCTGGAGACGGCCAGCCGCATCGCGGCTTCGATCACGGCGAGCGAGGCCGATTTCGGCAGGCAGCCGCAGATGCCACGCGCGGCGTCTGCGTTCGGTACATGCAGCGGCAGCATGTCGGCCAGGATCAGGATGCGTTGCGGGGCCAGGCGGTCCCGCGCCTGTTCCAGCTGCTCCCAGCCAAGGGCCTGGTCGGCGGGCATGCCGAAGACCAGCAGGTCGGCGTTTCGGTGCGGTGTCTCCAGACGGTGGATGTCGCCGGGCGCAAGCGCCAGTACGTGTCCGGATTCCTGGATGGTCTCGAGCATCTGCAACAGCCCGAGCCGGAGCAGCGGATGCTCCTCGATCAGTAAGGCGTTCATTCTTCTTGACTCCCCGTTTATGGGTGAGATGCGGGACGCTTTGCGTGAGGGGAATGCGCTTGCGGCCATCTGGCGGCCACCGGTGATGGTGCCGCGAAAAAACAGCCGTAACCCTGTGCTTCCGTGTCTGTCGACGCCCATTTGTCAGAGGGGCTTGTCCGCGTGACCGGAAGTATGACCCGTACCCTTACCCGAAAAAACTCGCTCCTGAATTTGGAAACTTGAATTCATCTTATGGGCTGGTCCGAACGAATGCAAGCAGGTGGATAACGGTGGAGGCCGGGTTGTAATGCACCGCCCTACATAATCCATTGCCGATGCCATACTTTTGGCTCGCAAAGTATGTCAGACGCCATCCGACATGGCGTGGCGCGGTGGTTGCACTGTTGATACATCCACTGAAGAAAGTGTTTCAGCCGTGCAACCATATTGAAAGAAAATCGCTTTCTGATTATCTATTCGTCACCCACATGGGGGGTGTGGCATTAAGAGAAATCATGCGTGGTGGCGCATTAATGAAACCCGTTGAAAATTATTCCGATCGTCACGATTTGTAGCGACGCCTTAATAGGCGGCGCGCAGTCTAGTGCAAAAGGATGAGATAAAAATCGTTCCTCGGCACGAATGCAAAAAAAGGTGTCTAGTCGCGGCCACCCGGCTTGCAACCACCTCCGGAATGGCAGCGGGCCGGACCTCACGCCCAATGAGTCCGGCCCGCTTCAACCATCGGTACAGGGTTCAACGCAGGAGCATGTACTGACTTACCTCGGCGTCGGACCCTGGGTGGCCGCCTTATCGCGACCAGTGGCCCCGCTGCTGGTACCAACCGTGCGGACCGCGTACCCAGCGGTCCGGCACATAGCGATAGCCGGGGCGCGATGCCTCCCAGTGGCCGCCGCGCCAGGCGTAGTTGCCGCGCACCCGGTCATAGTGGCCCGGCACCCATGCGCTGCCCGGACGCGGAGGCGGGCGAACTTCGTGGCGCGGTGGGGGCGGCGCGTTCCTGTAGTAGCCGTGGTCATGCGCCTCGGCGGCGGGCGACATCAGACCGAAGAGGCTACCGGTGGTCAGCACGGCGGCGGCAAGCAGGATTTGGCGTTTCATTGAGTTCTCCTTGAGTCCGTTTCGAGGAACTGCCGCTTAGTAGCGGTGGTGGTAGCCGCCGCGGGGCGGTACGACGATGCAGGCCGAAAGCAGGGCACTGGTGGTGGTCAGCAGAAGGGCCAGGACAATTGCGCGTTTCATGTGGGACTCCGTTGTTCGATGCGTGTGGACGACGGCTTCACTCTAGCGGTGCGATCGGCGCGGACGCGGTTGCACTTGTAAGGCTGTCTCACATGCCCCCGCTCGTATCCGCGTGGAAAAACGCCCCGCTCCGGCCGCCGCAAACCGTTGTCCCGTAACGGTTGGCGGGAATGTGACCCACACGCCCGGACGATCTCTGACACGTCAGCGGCCAATAATGTGGCGTTACATCGGAAATGACTTTCGCAACGTTTGCCGGGCGTGGGGGCGGCCGGCATCTGTATCGGCACGAACAGTGACTCGCCCGGCGATGCGCAGAAACGGGTACGCTTTATCCATGGCGGGACGCTGGCGGGTGTTCCTGGCGTTCCCCACGGCGGTGCGTGCCGATGGCACGAAGCTTGCGCCGACTCTGTTTGCCGTATTCCCGAGGGAGGACGTCATGCCGGTCATGTTCATCGTGCTGGTGCTGCAGGCGCTGGAAGGGCTCAGTCCGCTTGCGGTGCCCGAGTTCGCCCGAGCCCGGTTCGACAGCGGTGCCCGCGATGCCGTCGCGGTCATCGAGCGTCCACACTAGCCGAGGCCAATCCACGCGCCAGACTGGCCGCGCCGTTCTCTCCGGGCTTCCCCTGTACGACAACCGGAGAGACCGACATGAATCGAAGCGATGTGACCGACCTCATCATCGAGGCCAAGGTAACGCGCGGCATCACCTGGGCACAGGTGGCCGAGAAGGTGGGCAAGAGCAAGGAATGGACGACTGCTGCCTGCCTGGGGCAGATGACGTTCGACGAGGCCGGCGCGCGGGCCGTCATGGATATCTTCGACCTGCCGGCCGAAGCCGAGCCGTGGCTGCGCACGGTGCCCTACAAGGGCTCGCTGCCGACGGAAGTGCCCACGGACCCGCTGATCTATCGTTTCTACGAACTGGTCAGCGTCTACGGCACCACGTTCAAGGCGCTGATCCACGAGGAGTTTGGCGACGGCATCATGAGCGCGATCGATTTCCGCATGGACCTGCAGCGCGAGGCCGATCCGAACGGCGACCGCGTCCGGATCGAGATGTCCGGCAAGTTCCTGCCGTACAAGACGTACTGACGACCGTACCGGATCAGCCGAAGCGTTCAGCCAAAGAACTCCTGGTAGTAGCGCGTGCATGTGCCGGATTGCCGGAAGGTGTAAGGCAGTTCGGCCATGGCGGCGGCATCCAGCGAGCCGAACGGGATGTCCAGATCGGCTTCCGGTTGATCGGCCACGTTGTCGGTACGGGAGAGGTTCTGGGGGTTCATGGTGGATCTCGCTCTGTCGGGCGCGGCTGAATTGCCGCCATGCAGCAATCCTACGCATCGACCCCGCCGGGATCATCACCCCTTCCCCGAAAAGACTGTTTCACATCGGTAATTAATCGCTTGCCGCTATCGGGGCGATAGGCCGCCCCAGGTTGCCGCAGCGCAACATTCCGCTGCGCCCATGAATTTTCCATTCTTCCCGCCGTTGCGATGGCGCCGGACTATATTGCCTGTGGAGCCTTTGACGTGAAGCGGCTCCTCACATCGCTGCCAAGCCTTTCGCTTCCCTATTCCGGGAGACCTGCCATGAGCCTGCCGCCATGCTTTGCCGACCGTCGCGAGGCAGGCCAGTACCTGGGCCGCAAGCTGGTCGAACTCGGATACACCCGGACACCCGATGGCGATGCGGCGCTGGTGCTCGCCCTGCCGCGCGGCGGGGTGCCGGTGGCCTATGAAGTGGCACGTGCCATCGGCGGATTGCTCGACATCCTGCTGGTGCGCAAGATCGGCGCGCCGGGTTATCCGGAACTGGCGCTCGGCGCCGTGGTGGAGGGCGACGCGAGCGGACGCGATCCGCATACGGTGATCAACGACAGCCCGTGGGCGAGCCGCGCGGTGGAGTCGGGCGCCTTCGATGCGGAACGGGGCAGGCAACTGGGCGAGATCTGCCGCCGCCAGCAGCGGTATCGCCAGGGGCGGCCCGTGGCGGCCATGGCGGGGCGATGCGTGATTGTGGTGGACGATGGCGTGGCCACTGGCGCCACGATGCGTGCAGCGCTCGATGCCGCGCGCATCGCCGGTGCGGGGCGCATCGTCGCCGCCGTGCCTGTGGGGTCGCCGGACGGGCTGGAAACATTGCGCGCTGCCGCCGATGAGGTGGTGTGCCTGAACTCGCCCGCCAGCTTTGCCGCCGTGGGCGCGTTCTATCTCGATTTCACCCAGGTCAGCGACGACGAGGCCATGGCGTTGCTGCGCGAGGCCGATTGCGCCTCGACCCGGCCGGGTTTGAACTGGCCGCGCGGCGGCATCGGGGGCGCGGCATTTACGCCGGGTCAGGTCGCGCGCTGAGTCGGGTGGTTCAGCCCCCGCCCTTCAATCGCGCCTTCAGGTGCGGCACCAGGCCGCCCGCTTCCAGCATGGCGCGCAGGAAATCGGGCACGGGTTCGCAGGCCACGCTTGATCCGTCCGCCAGCCATACGCTGGCCGTCGCAAGATCGAACGTGCCGCGCGCACCGTCGGCAAGTGCCTCGGCATGCGGGCACACCAAAACCGGCAGGCCCAGGTTGATGGCGTTGCGGTAGAACAATCCCGAGAAGGACGACGCCAGCACCGCTGCCACGCCAAGGTGGCGCAGGGCCTGCGGGGCCTGCTCGCGCGACGACCCCATGCCGAAGTTGCCGCCCGCCACGACGATGTCGCCACGCCGCACACTGCCCGGGAAATCGGGCCGCAGGTTTTCCAGGCAATGCTGGGCCAGCGCATCGATGCCAGCCTTCATATAGAGGCCGGGCGCCATCGCATCGGTATCCACGTCGTCGCCAAAGCGCCAGATGCGGCCGGGTTTGCAGTCTTTCGTACTGGGTGCAGGAGACACTTCGGGAACTACGTTCATGCGAGAAACTGACGCGGGTCGGTGATCTGGCCCGTCACGGCCGTGGCGGCGACGGTCATCGGTGAGGCCAGCCAGACGGCGCTGCCCGCATCGCCCATCCGGCCAGCGAAATTGCGCGCGGTGGACGCAATGGCGCGGCTGTTTTCCGGAAACCGGCTGAGGCCATAGCCTGCGCAGGCGTTGCACGCATTGGGCAACAACTGGGCGCCAGCATCGAGCAGCACGCCCAGCGTACCCTCGCGCTCGGCCTGCTGCTGGTCTCGCACCGAAGCGGGCGCCACGCGCAGGCTTATGCCAGGGGCCACCTTGCGGCCACGCAGCACGCGCGCGGCCATGCGCAGGTCGTCGAGCTTGGCGCCGGTACACGCGCCCAGGTAGGCGATGTCGATGGGTTGTCCCGCCGTGTGCGCCACCGGCGCGCTGTTGGCGGGGCTGTGCGGTGCGGCCACCTGGGGGCTGAGCGCGGCAGCGTCAAAGCGGTGTGCGGCAAGAACCGGTGCCTCATCATCGCTGCGCCATTGCAGGGGATCGATGGCGGCCAGCGTCGCGGGATCGACCCCCGCATCGGCCAGCCACGCCAGCGTGGTGGCATCGGGCGCGATCAACCCGGTCTGCGCGCCAAGTTCGGCACACATATTGGTCAACGTCATGCGCTCCTGCATGGACAGCGCGGCGATGGTGTCACCGGTGAACTCCACGGCTTCGTAGCGGCCGCCGGCCATGCCCAGGGTCGCGCACAGGTGCAACATGATGTCCTTGGCGCAGACGCCCGCGCCCAGCTCGCCATGCCATTCGATGCGGATGGTCTGCGGCACGCGCAGCCAGATTTCGCCCGTGGCCAGCACGCCAGCCATTTCCGTGGCGCCGATGCCGAACATGTAGGCGCCGAACGCGCCGCCAGTGGGGCTATGGCTGTCTCCGCCGACGATGAAGCGGCCCGGCAGCACGTGGCCGCGCTCGGGCAGTACCACGTGGCAGATGCCCTGGCTGTCGATCAGGTTCGAGATGCCGGACTGGCGCGCCCAGTCACGCGTGAACTGGACGATGGTCTCGGCCTCGGCGTCAGCGGCGGGTACGTAGTGATCGGTGACGACCACGAAGCGCGCAGGGTCCCACACCGTAGCGCCCAGTTCGCGCAGCAGGGGCGCCACGCGCCGCGGCCCGCTGGAGTCATGCGCCATCGCCAGATCGACCTTGCACATCACGATGCTGCCTGGCGTGACGGCATCCACGCCCGCTGCGCGCGCCACGAGCTTCTGTGCGAGCGTGGCGGGACGGGTCCCGACGGGAGCGGTGCCGCCGCCAATCACCGTCATTCCGGCTGGGCTCCGGAGTACCTGACCACAGTGGCCCAACGCTTCACGTCCTGCTTCACGAAGTTCGCGAACTCGGCAGGCGGCATGCCGCTGGGTTCGGCTCCATCCGTTTCCAGCCGCTTGCGCACGGACGGCTCGTCAATGCCGCGCCGCGCGGCCTGGTAAAGCGCCTGCGCAACGTCCGGCGGCAGGTTGGCCGGGCCGAACAGGCCGAACCACGCGCTGGATTCGAATCCCTTCACCGTGGCACCGATCGGCTGCACGCCGGGGAACTGCGGCAACGGGGCGGGGCTGGTGACGCCAAGTACCTTGAGCTTGCCCGCTTTCACGTGCTGCGCCACATTGAGCGTGCTCGCGAACATCAGGTCCACCTGGCCCGCCAGCAGATCGGTCACGGCCGGTGTGGTGCCCTTGTAGGGAATGTTGACGATGTAGGTGCCCGTCATCATCTTGAACATGTCGCCGGCCAGATGGACGGACGAACCCATCGACCCGACGCCGAAGTTGAGCTTGCCGGGCTGTGACTTGGCCAGCCGGATCAGCTCGGGGATGTTGTTGGCGGGCAGCTTCGGCGTGGCCACCAGCACGCTGGGCACGGTGGCCACCAGCATGAGCGGCGTGAAATCCTGCACGGGATCGAAGGGCAGCTTCTTGTAGAGCGTGGCGTTGATGGTATGGCTCGTGAAACTCATCAGCAGCGTGGTGCCATCGGCTGCGCTCTTGGCCACGATATCGGCGGCGATGTTGCCACCGGCGCCGGGTCGATTCTCCACCACCACGGACTGGTTCAGGGTCTGCGACATCTCCTGCGCGATGGTGCGCGCCAGCGTATCCGTGGTGCCACCGGCCGATGCGCCCACCAGGATCCGGATCGGCTTGCCGCCCGCCACGGCGGCGTGCGCGGGGATCGTGGCGGCCATCGAGATCAGGGCGAGGCACGTGGCGCCAAGCCAGCGTCTTCCACGATGCATCACGGGTGCTTGGCTGGCAGAGCGGACGGATGCGGCAACTGGCTGGCGGGCTGGCTGATGCCGGCCCGGGCGAACAACTGGCATGGCGGGGGCTCCACGATTGTGATCAGGAGTGCGCAGTATGGCCCGGAAACGTCGGTGCCGAGAAGCCCAGGGAAGTAGGGCTGAATGGGCCGGGCGGGAGGCGCGCTGGCGGCGGAACGTGTCCGCGGCCAGCGCCCGGTGCGTCAGTCGCGCAACCCGGTGCGGGTTTCGTTTTCCACCCAGACGTTGGCACTGTCGCCGCCGCCCATCGGAGACAACTCCATGCGGTACTCATAGCGGTCGGGGCGATACTGACCCATCAGCAACTGCACGGGGCGGCCTGCCTTGTCCAGCACCACGCGGCGTACTGCCAGCAGGGCGCCGCCCACGGGCACGTCGAGCAGCGGGGCCACGACCACGTCGGCCAGCCGTGCGGTCAGCACCTGCGAGGCGCGTCCCAGCTCCACGCCGGCGGCTTCCAGCAGGCGCAGCATCGGCGTGGTTTCCATGTCCTTGCGCGAGAGCGAGCGGCCCAGGTCCGCAGGCAGGTACACGGTGATGTGCGAGAGCGGACGGCTCTTGTAGTGGCGCACGCGCACCACCTTCATGACCGGATCGCCTACCTGGATCTGCAGGGCCTCGGCCACTTCGGGCGTGGCATGTACCTCGTCGATGGAAATCACCTTGACGGAGGTTTTCTCGCCCATCTCGATGATGGTGCCCAGCAGGCTCGTGGACTTCTCGGACTCGGTGGACTGCGGCTTGACCGGGTGCGGATTGACGAACGTGCCCAGACCGCGATGGCGGCGCACGAGACCTTCCTGTACCAGACGGTCGAACACGCGGCGCATGGTCACGCGCGACGCGTGAAACTGCTTGGCGAGATCGATCTCGCCCGGCAGCGGACCCTGGCCGAAACGGCCTTCCACGATCTGCTGGCGCAGCACCACGTAAATCTGGTGATACAGGGGAACGACGGCTTCACTCATGGTTGCCCTTGCGAATGCGTTGATCCGACTAATGTACTTTAAATCAGACATAGAGCGTAGCATGAAACCTGCCCGTGGCGCATGAGACGCGAGGGCACCTGTGAGCGGCAACGCCCAACGCTTTGCGCAAGAAAAGACGCCGCACGGGCAGCATTGCGCCGCACGGCGACGATGGGGGCGCTTTCGCCACCGCTTGCCCGGCGCGCGGGTTCCCCGTCACCCCCCGAGCGGCATAGGGACCACCGCTGTGCCGTTGTTTCATGACCGTTACGTCGCGTGGTCATGCGGGTTTGTGCGGAGGTACGCGCTAACTCCTTGATTGCAGGACTGATTTCCTGCAATCGCGGCGCAGCGGCCGGCAACCGGCCAAAACCCGTGTCACAACGCTGTGACATGTCTCCTCCCAAGCACAGGTTTCCCCCTGCCGACATGCCCGTTTCGGTGCGCGAAGTTCCCCGCTCCTAACCCGCCAGCCTTTGTATTTCAATGGATTACGCACCAAGGCGGTGTGGCTGGCACTGAATATGCGCAGGGGAGTCCCGGTCTGGTCATCAAGCCGGACCTGAACCTCCAGCCGATGTTCTCGAGAGCGCCGGCCGGAGGGTTGAGCCGCAGTACCAAACTTCCTGGGAGCTTCGAATGAAAAAGACTTTACTCGCGTCGGCAGTAGGCATTGCGATGGGCTTCGCTGGTCAGGCAATGGCAAACCCGACGAACAACATCGACGGCAATAGCACGACGGCTACCGCAACGGCAACCTCCACGCAGAGTGGGGCAGGCGCTTCGGCCAACGAATATTCAAAGACTTACCAGGACAACAGCACCGATACGAAGACCAACACCCTGTCGTCGACGAAGAGCTCGACGTACACGCGGACCTCGACGGAAACCAACACCAACTCCAAGAATCGCACCAAGCAGGATGTGGGCGGCCTCGGTAACGCAGCGGCAGCCAACGGCAGCACCGCCACCGCGAACTTCAGCAACGCGTTCAACAGCAGCAAGGCACTGGCCATCAGCAAGCTGAGCGGCGCCGTGTCGGGCAACTCGATCAGCAACATCGGCAACTACGCCACGAACAGTGGCAGTGCGGCTGGTGCGGCGGGCGGCGCTGGCGGCAAGGGCTATGGTGGCACCGGAAACGGCGGCACCGGCGGTGACGGCGGCAATGGCGGCAACAGCGGCAATGGCGGCTCGGGTGGCAGCGGCGGTTCCGCGACCAACGGCAGCGCAACTGCCGGTGCGGCCTGGAACGGCGGCGCCAAAGCCGGCGACGGCGGCCGTGGCGGCAGCGCAAGCGGCCGTGCCGGTTCGGGCGGCGATGCCAAGGGCTATGGCGGCGATGCACTGTCGGCCAGCCTGGGTGCAGGCGGCAAGGGTGGCTCGGCAGCCGGTCTGGGCGGCAGCTCGCTGTCCGGTGCCAAGGGCGGCTCGGGCGGTGACGGTGGCTGGGCCAAGGGCTCCGGTGGCAGCGCACTGGGCGCAGGCCTGGGCGGTGGCCTGGGTGCTGGCGGCAGCAGCGGCGCGTCGAACTCGTCCAACGAGCGTGGCTCGGGCGCAGGCGGCACGGGCACGGCCACGGCTGGGGCTGGCGGCGCAGGCAGCGGCACCGGCACCGGTACGGGTTCGGGCACTGGCGGCAGCGGTACCGCCACGGGCGGTGCGGGCGCAGCCGGCGGTTCGGGCACGGCAACGGCCACGGCAGGTGCGGGCACCGGCATGGGCGGCGCTGGCGGCGCGGCAACGTCCACCTCGGGCGCAGCCACCGGCGGTGCAGGCTCGGGCACGGGCGGCGCAGGCGGTGCACAAACCAGCACGGCTGGTGCGGGCGGCGCTGGCGGCACTGCCAACAACGGTGCCACCTCGACGCAGGCCACCAATGGCAGCGCCACGGCCGGCAACGGTGCAGTGGGTGCGGCTTCGGGAACCGGCGGCGCAGGCGGTGCGGGTGGTGCAGGTGCTGGCGGCACGGGCGGTGCAGGCAATGGTGCAGTGGGTGGCGCTGGCGGTGCTGGCGGTACCAACTACGTCGATGCAGGCACGTTCAACATGTCCAACGCCATGACCAGCGTTGGCCAGTCGGCAGCCGGCATCATGATCGCCAACCAGAACAGCGGTATGGCATCGCTGGTGCAGCAAAGCGTCAACGTGCAAGCCAACATGAACGTCGGCAGGTAAGACGACTGGTGCGCTCCGTGCCGCTCCGTACAGAGCGGACCGGGGCGTCCGGTATCTCATGTGGCTTTCCGCGGGCATCCCGGGCAACGCGTCCGGGATGCACTGCAACGTCAGATGCTTGCAGGTCCGGTGTCGCAGCCCTCACGGGGGCATGGCCCGGAACATGAGGAGACGCACCATGCGATCGCATCGCACTGTTGTCACGATCCTGGCGACAGCCACGCTGGCGTGGCCATTCGCACAGGCCATCGCGGGTCCGCCCGAGGCCGAGGCATCCGCCACGGCGGCAGCTGCAGCAAGCGCGGGTCCTGAAGGCACGACTGCCGTGGCAGTGGCGGAAGCCCGGACCGGCATCTTCGGCACATCCTCGCGTGCGGTGGGGGCAGACAAGCTCGCCGATGTCCGTGGCGGCGCGGAAACCGTGGTCAACGATATGACGCTGCGCGGGATGGTGGGCAGCAACGCGGCGGTCAATACCTACTCGGGGCAGAACATGATCTCGGAGGGTTCGTTCGCCAACTCGGCCGGCTTGCCCACGGTGATCCAGAACACGGGCAATAACGTCCTGATCCAGAACGCCACCATTCTCAACGTCCAGTTCAAATGAACATGCGAAGCCTGCTGATGGCAGCCGCCTGCCTGGCGGCCGTGCTGGGGGGCATGCACGACGCCCGCGCCGATACGATCCGCGTACCCGGCAACCAGGGCAACTCGTACTATGTGCCGGTCACCAGCCTGCGCGAGGCACGCTTTCGCACCACCATCCGGCAGCAATACGACTTCAGCTGCGGCTCCGCCGCGGTGGCCACGCTGCTGACGTACCAGTACAACATTCCGACCACCGAGCAGACCGTCTTCGCCAACATGTACGTCAATGGCGACCAGGCCAAGATCCGGGCCGAGGGATTCTCGCTGCTGGACATGAAACGCTTTCTGGCGTCGCGCGGCTTCGAGGCCGATGGCTACGAGCTGCCGCTCTCCAAGCTGGAGGAAGCCAAGGTGCCGGCGATCGTACTGATCGTGGAGAACGGCTACCACCACTTTGTGGTCGTGAAGGGGATCAACGGCAACCGGGTGCTGATTGGCGACCCGGCACGCGGCACACGCGCGCTGGAGCGCGAGCACTTCGAGCGGATCTGGGACAGCGGACTGCTGTTCGTGATCCACAACCGCACGGAAAGTGCGCGTTTTAATCTTGCGTCCGACTGGCGTGTCGCGCCGACCGGACCTTACTCTACCGGGATCAACCGCGACAGCCTCTATTTCACCGTCATGCCCAAGCATGGCGCCTCGGATTTCTGAGCAGGGGAGCAGCATGGTTCAGACAACCGATTCAACCGCACCACGCGCGCCGGGAACGCCCCGGCGCGTGGCGGGTCCGGCCACGGCAGCCGTGCTGCTGGGGGCGGGCCTGGTGTGTACCGGCCATGCGTATGCGGAAACCGACATGCTTGCTGCCGACGCCGTCGGCAGTGCCAGTCTGGCGGTCCCATCCGTGGTGGAACTCGTAGCGATGCCGGTATCGCTCGAACTGCCGCCGCTGGGCGAGGCACCTGTCGCGGCCACGGCCGTGGCGACTGCCGTGGCCGCGCTGGCAAGGCACGAGGAAGACGCGATCGCAGCTGTGGCCAACACCGGGATTTCGGCAGCCGATGCCGCAGCAGAACAAACCGTTGCCGAAGCGCCTGCGCTGGTCGTTCCGGTGAACAAGGCCACCGTGGCCCGACATCAACCCTCCGACGATGCGATGCGCCGCGCCATGACGCTGGCCACGCGTGACGCGGAGGCGCCGGTGTCCGAGGCACGCAAGGGCATGGCCAAGTGGAAGCCGGTGGCGCAGGCGCGGCTTGAGGAGTCTCGTGGCGGGTTTGATGCAGGCGGCCTGCAGATCGGCTTCGGCATCGACCGCGCGGTCTTCGTCAACGGCGCGCTGGCGGTGTCCACCAGCATCACGATTCCCGACGTGCGCGCCATGACGGCGGCGCAGGCTTCGCAGTTGCAACAGGCACTGGGGCAGGTGACGGTGGCCGTGAGCGCGGCGAACAACGCGGCCAATGCCGCGGTGGCGGCCGCACAGGCCGCAGCGGCGGCGGCGCAAGGGGCAGCGGCACAGGCAGCCCAGGCCGCGACAGCCGCGGCCAACGGCGCAGCGGCTACGGCGCAGGGCGCGGCGGGTGCCGCAGCCACGGCAGCCAGCACGGCATCGACCGGCGCGGCGGCAGCGGCAGCGGGCGCGGCAGGCATGGCGCAGACGGCCATCGCCAATGCGGGCACGGTAGCCACCAACGGGTTGATGACCGTCATACAGAACGGTGCCGGAAACATCGCAAACCTGGGTGCGGCAGCGAACATGCCGGGCACCGTGATCCAGAATAATCTCAACAACCAGAACATCCAGAGCCTGATGACGCTCAACGCCAGTGTGAACACGCTCGCGGCATTCCGCACGCAGCTTGCCAACACCGCGCTGAACAGCGTGATCCAAAGGTCCGCAGCAATGAGGTAGTCGCGTGTAGCCAAGAACGAACAGGTGCGGGCCCTGAAGTAAAGCCCGCCGTCCCGGGGGAGGAAGACGTCATGAAGAAGCGTTCACTACAGGGCATCCGCTATGCCGGATGCTCGATGCTGTTGCTGGGCGGGATGGCCCAGGCACAGAACATTCCGGATGCGGGGCCCCCTGCGTCCGGCCAACTGGAGATGCTGCAGAAGGAGCTTGCCGAACAGGCCAGGCAACTGGAAGCCATGAAGCGTGCGCTGGCCGACCAGGAGGCAACGATCCGCGCATTGAGCCATACCGTCGACAACGAGACCCTGGCGCGCAAGCGCGGCATGCAGGGCACTGGCGTGACGGGCGGCAATGCCGCCACCAACGCGGCGGCAGCCGGTGCGGCGGCAAGCGCCACGCAGATCAACAACACCGCGCAGCAGGGCGTGCAGGCGCAGCAGGCGCCCAGTGCAGCGCCGCCCGAGGGCATGGTGGAAGGCCAGGCCGCACAGCCGGGCGAGGCAGCGGGCGCGGAAGAGCCCGTGGGCCGTCCGCCCGAGCGCGAGACGCGTCCGCCGGAAATCGCACCGATCTTCGATCAGCCTGGCGTGCTGACGCCCGCCGGCAAGATCATCGTCGAACCCAGCTTCCAGTACGGTTATTCGTCGAGCGACCGCGTGGCGCTGGTGGGCTACACGGTGATCCCGGCCGTCCTCATCGGCCTGGTCGATGTGCGGCAGGTGAAGACCTCCACGTACATCGGCGCGATGGCCTTCCGCTACGGGATTACCAAGCGGCTCGAAATCGAAGCCAAGGTGCCGTACGTGCACAGCAGCAGCGATACCGTCAGCCGCGAAGTGTTCACGGGCACGGCGGTGGACAACGTGTTCAATTCGAGCGGCAGCGGGCTGGGCGATGTGGAAGCCACGCTGCGCTACCAGCTCAACTACGGCAACGAGAAGCTGCCGTTCTTCATCGGCTGGCTGCGCTACAAATCCAACACGGGCCGCGATCCGTTCGAAGTGGTGACGGACTGCGTGACGCGCTGCGTCAGCAACACCACGGGCACCGGGCTGCCGCTGGGCATGCCAACGGGTACTGGCTTCCAGGCGATCCAGCCGGGCGTGACGTGGCTGCTGCCGACCGACCCGGCGGTGTTCTTCGGCACGTTCAGCTACCTGCACAACTTTGCGCGTGACAACATCAGTCGCACAGTGCTCAACGGCGAGAAGGAGTTCCTCGGCAAGATCTCGCCGGGAGATATCTTCCAGTTCAACTTCGGCATGGGCCTGTCCCTGAACGAGCATGCCTCGTTCAGTATCGGCTACGACCAGAGCATCATCTGGCCGACGAAGCAGAACGGGCAGACCGTGCCGGGTTCGGTGCGGATCACGCAGGGCACGCTGCTGGTGGGCTATTCGTACCGCTTCAACAACAAGTACACGCTGAACCTGTCGGTGGGAGCCGGTCTGACGCGCGACACCCCCGACCTGACTGTGACCGTGCGCCTGCCGATCACATTCTGATCCGCGTGATGCAGTGCGAGGTGACGTGCGGAATCCTTCATGCGCGCGTCACCTCGGAGGGATCCGTTCGGTGCCTTGCACTGTGTGCGTGGAGAGAGTAGAACGAACGAAACCGTCCCTGACGGATACCCATGTTCCGGGGCGGCCTGACAGAGGAGGCAAGTCATGCGCAAACGGATCTTCTGGTTGTTGCCCGACCTGGCAAGCGCCCGCCGCACCATGGACGACCTGCTGCTGGCCCGCATCGAGAACCGCCACATCCACTTCGTGGGCCGTGACGGTGCCGACATGACCGGGCTGCACGAGGCGAACCTGTTCCAGACTTCCGATATCGTTCACGCCGCCGAGATGGGCCTCATGGTGGGCGGGGGCGTCGGCATCGTGGCAGGCGTGGTGGTGGCCATGTTCCCGATCGTCAGCGACACGCCGCAGTGGGGCCTCGTTGGCGTGCTCGCGGTGCTGGGCGCGGTGTTTGGCGCCTGGGCATCGAGCATGATCGGCAGCTCCGCTCCCAACAGCCGGTTGCGCGTCTTCGAGAAAGACATCGAGGCGGGCAAGCTGCTGCTGATGGTGGACGTGCCGCGTGGCCGCGTGGAGGAAATCGAAACGCTGCTCGAAGCCACGCACCCGGAAGCCCGCTTCGCAGGGCTGGACCCCGCAGTACCGGCATTCCCCTGAGCCTGCGCCACACTGGATGAAAACGGACCGCAACCCCGGGTTATCCCCGGGGGCGCTGTCCTGTGGCTACAACACCCGGCCGGGCCAGTCGTGCCCGGACTGTCCATTCGTTTGAACAAATAACGCGCTTGAGTTACCTTCCCTGAGCCGCCGTGCGGCGCACCGTCAGAGTGCGCGCTGAAAGCGCGGCGTAGCAGCTGCAGTCGATCATAAAAAGCCAGCGCTTCAGGAGGGGTCACAATGCGTTATGCAGGAAAATTCGCGTGCGGCATGCTTGCCGCCACGCTGGGATTCGCCGCGCCCATGGCGGCGCAGGCCGAACCCGGCATCACCAAGTCCACGATCCGCATCGGCCAGTCAGCTGGCGTGAGCGGCCCCGTCGCGGGGTCCGTGAAGGAGCAGATCGCCGGTGCCCAGATCTATCTCAATGCAGTCAATGCCAATGGCGGCGTAGGCGGGCGGCGCATCGAGCTGCTCACCTACGACGATGGGTTCGACGCCAAGCGCACGCCGGACAACGTGCGCAAGCTGATCGGTGAAGACAAGGTGTTCGCACTGTTCATGGTGCGCGGCACGCCGCAGAACGAAAGCATCCTGCCGATCATCGCCGCCGAAAAGGTGCCGCTGATCGCGCCGCTGACCGGCGCCATCACGCTGCATCGCCCGGTCAATCGCTACGTGTTCAACGTGCGCGCGAAATACCAGGACGAGGTGGCCCGCGCGATCAACCACCTGGCCACGTCCGGCATGAGCCGGATCGGCATCTTCTACGCCAACGACGGTTTCGGCCAGGACGTGTTCGAAGGCTATAACACCGCGCTGCAGGCACGCGGCGTGCAGCCGGTGGGCACGGCATCGTTCAATCGGCCGATGGGCGATATTGCCCAGGGCGTGGCGAGTATCAACAAGGCCAATCCGCAGGCGGTGATGGTGATCGGCTCGGGGTCGGAAGCCGCGAAGATCATTCGCGAGATGAAGAAGGCGGGCAGCCAGGCGCAGTTCGTGACGCTGTCGAACAACGCGGCGGATTCGTTCATCAAGGATCTTGGTGAGGACGGCAAGGGCCTGATCATCACGCAGGTGGTGCCGGGCATGAACTCCAGCCAGATGAGCGTGGCCAGCGAATATCGCAGCATGGCCAAGGCGCAGAACGCGGACCTCAGCAATGCGGGCATGGAAGGTTTCATGTCGGCCAAGGTGCTGGTGGAGGGCCTGCGCCGCGCCGGGCCGGAACCCACACGCGAGAAGCTCGTCAACGCGCTGGAAGGGCTGCGCGACTATGATCTGGGCGGCATCCTCATCAGCTACAGCGCCACGCGGCATACGGGTTCGTCGTTCGTCGAGATGTCGATCGTCTCGTCGACGGGCAAGCTGATCCGCTAGTCCCTGCATTGCCAAGGGCGGGAGGAGGCTGCGGTATAGTGGCCGCCATGCCGATCTCCGCCCCCATCTCCACACATCCTTTCTCGCTCGCCGGCCGCGTGGCACTGGTCACGGGCGGCGCGCAGGGCCTTGGCCTGGCGATTGCCACGGGCCTGGCCGATGCCGGTGCACACGTGCTGGTGTGCGCGCGCAATACACAGCGCGTGGCCGATGCCGTGGCACAGCTACAGGCGCGTGGCGCCAGCGCCGAAGCGCTCGTACTCGACATCACCGACGAAGCAGCGGCGTCGGCGGCGTTCGACCAGATCGCCGCCACGCACGGCCGGCTTGATATCCTCGTGAACAATGCGGGCGCACGCAACCGCAACGGCATGGCCCATCTCGACGCCGACGACCTGCGCGTGATGCTCGACACCAATCTCGTTGCACCGTACGCGCTATGCCGCCATGCGGCACGGATGATGGCATCGCAGGGTTATGGCCGCATCGTCAACGTCAGCTCGATTGCGGGGCAGGTGGCGCGCGCCAACGATGTGCTCTATCCCGCCACCAAGGGCGGTCTCGATGCGCTGACGCGCGCCATGTCGGCGGACCTGGGGCGGCAGGGCATCACGGTCAACGGCGTCGCGCCGGGATACTTCGCCACCGAGCCGAACCAGAAGATGGTGGAGGACGACACGGTCTCCGAATGGCTGCGCAACCGCACCTCGCTGGGCCGCTGGGGCCAGCCGGAGGAAGTGGCCGGCGCCGTGGTGTTCCTCGCCTCGCCGGCAGCCTCGTATGTCACGGGCCAGGTACTGGCCGTGGACGGCGGCTACCTCGGACATTTCTGAGCGATTTCTTCGCCGCCGGCGTGCTGGTGCCGTAGTGCGCACGCAGGCATTCGATCATCGCGGCGGCGGCGGCCGAATCGCTGCGCTCCCGGAGCCGAACCAGGCAGATGTCGCGCTCCAGCGTGGGCATCTGCATCGGCCGGACGGCCAGCCCCTCGCGCCGGAACTGGAACAGCGCCAGCGCAGGCACCACCGATACACCCAGCCCTGCTTCCACCAGCGCCGCCACCGTGGCAAGGTGCTCCACTTCCATCACCCCATTGAGCCGGAGCGGATGCAGCGCCGCATCCAGATGCTGGCGCACGCTGCTTGTGCGCGAGAGCTGGATGAATGGCAGGCCAGCGAGCGCCTGGGGTGCAATACGCCGCTTGGCGGCCAGCGGGTGATCGGCCGGGCAGACCAGATGAAAGCTGTCATGGACGAGCGATTCGATGCGCAGGTCGGTGTCCTGGGCGGGCGCCGGCGCCAGCGCAAAATCGGCTTGCCCGCGCCGGACCATGTCGATGCAGCCATCGGCCAGTTGATCGTGCAGCGCCAGCGAGATGCCGGGATAGCGGCGATGGAAGTCGGCCAGCAGCGGCGGCAGGTCGCCACCGGCCAGCGAGGGCAGCGCGGCAATCGACACGCGGCCCTTGCGGCGCTCGGCATGGTCGCGCAGGTCCTCGAACGCACTCTCGAAATCCGCCAGCAGGCGCCGCGCCACTTCCTCGAAACGATGACCGTCGGCGCTGAGATCCACATGACGCGTGGTGCGCTCGAACAGGCGACTGCCAGCCTGCTCCTCCAGCGTCTGGATCAGCGTGCTGAACGCGGACTGGGACAGATGGCACGCCTGCGCGGCGCGCGTGAAGTTGCGATGGGTGACCAGCGCCATGAAGGCGCGCAAATGCTTGACCGAGAGGTTTGCCAGCATGACGGGTGCGAGTATTCATCGACAAGATCGATAGATTAATCCAAATCATCCGTTTGTCGAGGGCAACGGGCACACCTAGAATGAGATCGCTGCCCATAGGAAACCCTGCGAACGCCCATGACTGCCCCCTTGCTGATCGGATCCGGAGCCGGCTTCTCCGGTGACCGTACCGACGCCGCCCTGCCCGTGGTGCGCACGCTGATCGCCGCAGGCGGCCCCGGCGCACTGATTTTCGAAACCCTCGCCGAACGTACGCTGGCGCTGGCGCAACTGGCCCGCCGCGACAACCCCGAACACGGCTACGAGCCGCTGCTGGACCTGCTGCTGACGCCGGTGCTGGGCCTGTGCCTCACGCACGGCATTCCGATCATCGGCAACTTCGGCGCAGCCAACCCGCGCGCGGCGGCGCGGCGCGTGCTGGCGCTGGCGGCCGAACTCGGCCTGCCCGCACCGCGCGTGGCTGTGGTGGAGGGCGACGATCTCTCGCACGATGCGGGCCGCGCCATGTTGCGCAGCATCGTAGGCGAGTCGTTTCCGGAAACGCGTTTCGTCTGCGCCAACGCCTATATCGGTGCCAGGGCGATTGCCGATGCGTTGCGCGAGGGCGCCCAGGTGGTGGTTTGCGGCCGCGTGGCCGACCCCGCGCTGGCCGTGGGCCCGGCGATGGCCCATTTCGATTGGGCCTGGGACGACTGGAACCGGCTTGCCGCCGCCACGATGGCGGGCCATCTGCTCGAATGCGGCGCGCAGGTCAGCGGCGGCTACTTCGCGGACCCCGGCATGAAGGACGTGCCCGATGTGCATGCCGTGGGCTTCCCGATCGCGCAGATCGACGCCGACGGCGGCATCGAGATATTCAAGGCGGCGAACACCGGTGGATGCGTGGACCTGCGCACCGTGAAGGAACAACTGCTCTACGAGGTGCATGATCCCAGCGCCTACCTCACGCCCGACGTCGTGGCCGATATCGGCGCGGTGACGGTGGAGCAGATCGGCACCGATCGCGTGGCCGTGCGCAATATCCGGGGCCATGCGCGCCCGGCCGAACTCAAGGCCAACCTGTTCCATCAGGGCGGATGGTTTGCCGAAGGCGAGATCTCGTATGCGGGACCGAATGCCGCAGCGCGTGCGCGACTCGCGGCGGACATCGTTCGCAAACGCATGCAGGGACTCGGGCACGACGTGCCGATCCGTTGCGACCTGATCGGCGTGTTGAGCGTCTTCGCCGACGATAGCGGCGCGATGATCTCCGCGCCGCAACCGCATGAAGCCGATGCGCGCGACGTGCGCATGCGCGTGGCACTCGCACACGAAGACAAGGCCGTGGCGCAGGCACTGCTGCGCGAGGTCAATGCGCTCTACACCTGCGGCCCGGCTGGCGGCGGCGGTGTGCGCACCGGGCTGCGTGCCCGCCTGAATGCCACGTCGTGCCTGGTGCCGCGCGACGCGGTGACTGCCACCCACGCGTTCGTCGCCTGACCGGAGTCCTGCCATGACCGCCACCCCAGACACTTCCGCGCCGCTCTACCAATTCGCCCATGGCCGCACGGGCGACAAGGGCGACCGCTCGAACATCAGCGTCATTGCCTACGATGCGCGCGACTTCGATCACCTCGTCGCCCATGTCACCGAAGATGCCGTGCGTGTCCTGTTCGCCGCCCGGCAGCCGCGTGCCGTGAAGCGCTACGTGGTGCCGTCGATCCAGGCGATGAACTTCGTCATCGACGGCGTGCTCGATGGCGGTGTCAACGACGCATTGAATCTCGACACCCACGGCAAGGCACTCGCGTTCCTGCTGCTGGGTTTGCCGATCCCCTTGCCGCCGCGGCTCGCCGGCGGCGCCTCATGATTGCCGAGCCGTTCCCCATGTCAAAACGAATAGAGATAGAGGAGACAACGATGTACGGATTCCGCAGGCCGCTGGCCATTGCCGCCTGGGCCATGTGCCTGGCATTGCCCGCAGGGAGCGCATGGGCAGAATTTCCCGACAAGCCGGTGCGCTTTGTGGTGCCGTTCGCCGCAGGCAGTGCCACCGACCAGTTGGCTCGCGCCATCGGCCAGGCCATGACGGTGGACAGCAAGGTCACGGTCGTGGTGGACAACAAGCCCGGCGCAAACGGTTTCATTGCCGCCAGCGACGTGGCCAAGGCTGCGCCCGATGGCTACACCGTGCTGATCACCACCAACACCACGCATGCGGCCAACGAACACCTGTTCAAGAAGCTGCCGTACGACCCGGTGAAGGACTACGCGCCGCTGACCGCGCTGGGACGCGGCGGCCAGATCATGGTGGTCAATCCGCAGGTGCCGGCCAAGACCGTTGGCGAGTTCATCGCGCTGGCCAAGAAGGAGCCGGGCAAGCTGAGCTTCGGCAGCGGCAGCTCCTCATCGCGCATCGCCGGCGAGTTGTTCCAGCAGATGGCGCATGTGCAATTGCTGCACGTGCCATACAAGAGCAACCCGCTGGCCATCACCGACCTGCTCGGCAACCAGATCCAGATGATGATCACGGACACAGCCACCGGCCTGCCGCAGGTGAAGACGGGCAAGCTGCGCGCGCTGGGTGTCTCAGGCAAGGCCCGCTCGCCGCTGGCGCCGGATGTACCGACAATCGACGAAGCCGGCGTGAAGGGCTACGAGATGAGCTACTGGTTCGCGGCCTACGCCCCGGCCGGCACGCCGCCCGCCGTGGTGACCAAGCTGAACCAGGTACTGGTGAAGGCCGCGAAGAGCGAAACGGCGTCGCAGTTCTACAAGACCACGGGCACTGAAGTCTTCACGAACACCCCTGCTGAACTGGCCAAGTTCCAGTCGCAGGAATCGGAGAAATGGGGAAAGATCATCAAGTCGGCAGGGATTCAGCCGGAGTGATGGGGTACGCAGAAACGGGTACGCGGATCATCTGCTTGCCCGTGGTTTTCTCCCCTCTCCCGCTTGCGGGAGAGGGGTTGGGGGTGAGGGCAAGCCGTCGCTAATCCAATGCATGGTTAGCACGTGAAACGCTGGCCCTCACCCCCCGCCCCTCTCCCACTGCGTGGGAGAGGGGAGCAAACAAGCGGTCGGGGTAGCCTCTCCGCTTACTGCTTCAACTTCAACCGGTAATCCACCGCATACGGCAGCTTGCCCGGCGATGTCGATCCCACCGGCTGCGACAGCTTGGTGAACTCGGCTTCGCCGAATGCCGATAGGCGGCCTAGCGTCGAAGCCGTCTTGTCGCCGCTGACAATCGCTTCCGGTGCCAGTGCCACCATCGCTTCCGACGCCGTGCGCACAGCGGCGAGATAGGCCGCGGTGTCGTCCAGGTTGACCTGCTTCAGATCCACCTTGGTCCGCAGCCAGTCTCCCCAGTAGAACTCGGTGTACTCCGTGGCGCCCGTGGGCGGCGCGTAGCCGATGTCGCGCGTGAAGTAGACCAGCGAGCGGTACGGGTCGTTGCCAAGTCCGTTGTTGAGGCCCACGCCGCGCGGCAGATCGGCCGGGTAGACCGGGCGGTTCTCGCCATCCTTGAGCCAGACCAGCTTGCGCTCGCGCAGCGTGCGGAAGAACTGGGCGCGATTCAGACCGGACAGGTTGTCCTGCACGCGGACCCACATCTTGGCCTGCGGGCCACCCGTGGGCGCCTCGGTGACCGTGCTGAAGGCGTGGTGGCCATCGGTCAGGTACGGCTCGCCAAACGGACCCACCACCAGCGTCTTCATGTCCTCGGGCTTTTCGCCCACGGCCTTGGTGCAGGTGAACGTGCTGAGATCGTCGATGCGCGACGCGGCCGTGGTGCCGTTCTTGGCCGTCTTGTTCTGGCCGTTGTTCTCGCAGGCATCGTCGAAGTTCTTCAACGGCTCTGCCGCATAGCGACCCAGCTTGTAATAAATCTGGTCGCGCCCGATGGCCGGCTGCGTCGGGCGCAGGTCGGCCATGGTGACGAGGATGTTCTGCCCGGCGGTGGCCTGCAGGTACGTGGCAATCGGCGCCGGCGCGGCCAGCGGCGCGCAGACGGCCGGAAGCTGGCGGCTGCTACCCGGCACCTGGCGCAACTGGTAGGCCAGGTTGCGGCTGACCGGCAGCCACGTTAGCGAGCCGCCTTGCGACTGGCTGCCCACCGTTTCCTGCCAGTTGCCCGACAGCAGGCCATTGGCCGTTGCGCCGCCCACGCTGTTGTACGACAGGGCGACATCGACGGGGATGTTGTCGGCAGCCAGCGTGTTGCCGGCCACGGAAACGATGTTGCGACGCGTGCGGCCGGTAGCCACATTGGCGTCGTCGAGTTCGGGTTCCGAGCAGAGCCAGTCGCCATCCACACCGTGGGCCGCAAGCGCGGTGGCGGGACGCACCACCCAGTTACCCGTGGCAGCGCTGGTGCTGGCGCCGGTTTCATCGACGAACAGAGCCACGTTGCCTTGCTGACGGCCCACGAATACGCGGCCCACCTTGCTGCCGGCCAGCGTCAGCGTGTAGGCGCCCGGATAGCGGGTCTGGTCGGCGTCGGCACTCAATTGCCCGACCTGACCACCGGCGCAGGTTGCGGCGTAGCCTTGCCCCGCGCAGACACGCACGGCGCCGCTCGCATCGATGGCAAGCTGGCCAGCCGTGGCAGTGTCGCCAGCCTGGCGAAGATAGCTGTAGGTACCGACCACATCGGCCAGTTGCGCGCCACGGTTCGCGGCGGAGACATAACCCTGCAACAGTGCACCGTTGCCGGCCAGGACGTTGGGCACCTGGCCCAGCGCGCCGGACAGCAGGCCATCGTCAAGCGTGAAGCTGAATGTGATGGATGCAGCGGCGGCGGCCAGCGCGGCGGGAACGTCGCTGCCGACCGCAGCCAGCTTCGAGACGCGATACATGTTGCCCTCGATCGTGTACTGACCCACCAGTGTACCGGCCAGTCCGAAGCGCGAATCGAGGAAGCGCAGCGTCAACTGGCCGGCGGCGGGCTGGTCCAGGGCCACGGAGACCGTGTCGCCGAAGCTCACCGCGCCCACGTAGAGCGAGCCGCCCGACAGCGGCTGCACGGCTGCCGGCGTGGTGCCGGTGCCGCCGTTGTTGCCCGTGCCATTGTTGCTACCGGTGCTGCCGTTGTCATCGCTACCGCCGCAAGCGGCCAGTGTGGCGGCCAGCGCCAGCATCGTGACCGCGGCGATAGCCGATGGTGCGTGGCGTCCCGCGTGGCGTCCCGCGTGGTGTCCCGCTTGGTGTCCCGTGTTCCTCGACCTGCTTCCCATGATCTTTCCTGTGTTGTTGTCGTCTGGGCAAGCGTGCGTCGTACGCGGCACGTTGCCGCGCGCCAGTCTAGGCAGGGGGGATGACGGTTCCGTGACAACCTGATCGCTCCGCATGCCGTGATGGCCTAGAGTGACAGGATCGGACCTCTCGGAGAGACCTCATGGCGCAGATACCTCACGGGCGGAAGACGAGCCGTCGCAGGGTGTTGATCGCGGGCGGCTGGAGCCTGCTGCTGGCGTTACCCGCCACGCATGCGGTGGCCCAGTCGGGATCGGGCAAGACCCGAGACAAGGGCAAGGGCAAATCGAGGATCGGCGTGATCGGCTCCGGCAAGATTGGTGGCACCATCGGCGGGCTCTGGGTCAAGGCCGGGCACCCGGTGATGTTCTCGTCGCGCCACCCGGAAACCCTGAAGCCGCTGACTGACAGCCTCGGACCCCTCGCGCAGGCCGGCACTGTGGCGCAGGCCGTGGCGTTTGCAGAGGTGCTGTTACTGGCCGTCCCCTACGGCGCGGTGCCCGAGGTTGGGCAGCAGAACGAATGGCGCGGCAAGATCGTGCTTGATGCCACCAATGCCATCAGCGGACGGGATGGCGCGATAGTGGAGGAGGTCAAGGCCAACGGGATCGGGGCTACCACGTCCAGATACCTGCGCGGCGCGCGCGTGGTGCGGGTGTTCAATTTCACCGGCGCGGGCGAATTCACGCGGGAAAGCCATCGCAAGCCACCGCTGATGGCCGTGCCGCTGGCCGGCAACGATGCCGAGGCGCTCATGGTGGCGTCGGCGCTGGTGCGCGAGGCGGGATTCGATCCCGTCGTCGTGGGTGGGCTGTCTTCGGCGGACCGCTTCGCGCCCGGTGGCAAGCTGTTCCGCCAGATGGGTACGGCCGAGGACTTCCGGCGCGCGATGGCCGAGTAGGGGCGGTGTGCTCAGGGAACGTTGTGAAGGAGGGAAAGCGGCCTAACGGCGGCGCCACTCCATGGCCACCATGGAAGGCGTGAAACCGAGCTGGCCGAAGAACGCGGCTTCGGAGGAGCGTGCGGCGCGCAGCACCCAGGTGATGTCGGGATCGTTGCCCATGACATGACGCAGCAGCGCGCGGCCGATGCCACGGCGACGGTGCTGGGGCGCCACGGCGACCATCGAAATATAGCCGTTCGAGATATCGTCGCAGAGCGCGCGGGCAAAGCCGATGACCTCGCTGTTCTCCACGGCCACCGCCACCCGCTGGGAGTTGGCGATCAGTTGCGCGAACCGTTCGGGGTTGTTGACCTGTTCCCAACCGTTGGCAACCAGCAGCTGTCTGGCGGCCTCGATTTCCTCGGGCAACGGGTTACGAACTTCCATCGACGATTCCTCCTGCGTGATACCGGCTACCGGCATTTCGCCATCCGACCCCGACGAAAGTAGGGCATGGATGCGCGCCAGCCATTGACGCACGGGGCACGTCGTGCCAGTGCCGCGCAATTTGGCGACAGAGTGTAGCGAAGCGGATGCGGCGGCGTCAAACAACTTTGTCCGCCTTTTGGCCGCTCTTTATCCACCGAATGCGGCGGCGCGCACGGTTCGGACGCGCACGCGAGACACCTGACAGGCGTCGGAAGCTGGCGGTATGATGGCTGCCATGAATGCCCCGATCTTCTCTTCCGCCCATCCGGCCGATCAGCTGGCCGAGTTCAACGATGCCGACAGCGCGTTGGCACGCATTCGCGAGATCTACGACAGTTCCGTGGCGGCGGTGCGGGCACGCTTCGATGCCTTCGCCCACGGCAAGCCGCTGCCGTCCGCGGCGCACGCCTGCTATCCCTACCTCGGCATCTCGGTCAATCTGGAAACGATGGTCACCGACAGCCGGCCTTCCTGGGGTACGGTGGCGTACCCCGGCGTCTATGGCACCACGGTGACGCGTCCCGACCTGCTGTGCGACTACTACCGAGACCAGATCGAGCGCCTGATGCGCTATCACCGCGTGCCGGTGGTGGTGGGGCTATCCCGCCAGCCTATCCCGCTGCCGTTCGTGATCGAGGCCTCGACCACGGACATCAGCTACACCCAGGCGCGCGAGCTGGAGGCATCCTTCGTGCTGCCCGAGCTGAGCCGCATCGACGATTCGATTGCCAACGGCACGTACGAGCCTACGCCGGGCGAGGCCTGGCCGCTGTCACTGTTCTCCGCCGAGCGCGTGGATCTGGCGCTGCAGCGGCTGTACCACTACACGGGCACGGCGCCGCAACACTTCCAGCGTTTCGTGCTGTTCACGAATTACCAGCGCTACGTCGACGAGTTCGTCGCACTGGGCCGGGGCCTGATGGCCGACGGCGGTGGCGATGGCTACGTGAGGTTCGTCGAGCCCGGCGATATCGTGCAGGAACTGGGTGCCGCGGAGCCCGAGGAAGCCACGCGCCCACGTGCCCTGCCGCAGATGCCCGCTTACCATCTGGTGCGCGAAGATGGGCTGGGCGTGACGCTCGTGAATATCGGAGTGGGTCCGTCTAACGCCAAGACCATGACGGATCATCTCGCGGTCCTGCGTCCCCACTGCTGGTTGATGGTGGGCCACTGCGGCGGGTTGCGACGCTCGCAGCAGCTTGGCGACTACGTGCTGGCCCACGCCTACGTGCGCGACGATCATGTGCTCGACCACGACCTGCCGCCATGGGTCCCAGTGCCGCCGATTGCCGAAATCCAGGTAGCGCTACAGGAAGCGGTGGCACGCGTGACGGGTTTGTCGGGCACGGAAATGAAGACGCGTATGCGGACCGGCACCGTGGTATCGACCGACGACCGCAACTGGGAACTGAAATCGAAGGCGCTCTATGCCCGGTTCAACCAGTCACGGGCCATCGCCATCGATATGGAAAGCGCGGCGGTGGCGGCCAATGGCTTCCGCCTGCGGGTGCCGTACGGCACGTTGCTGTGTGTTTCGGACAAGCCGCTGCACGGCGAGCTGAAACTGCGCGGCATGGCCAACGCCTTCTATCGGCAGCGGGTCAGTCAGCATATGACCATCGGCCTGGAAGCGATCCGCATCCTGCGCGAGAACGGCGTCGAACAACTGCATTCGCGCAAACTGCGCAGCTTCGACGAACCGGCGTTCCGCTAAAGGATCGCGCAACTCCGCCTTTCTTTACCGCCTCCCCAGAAATAAAAAAGCGCGCGGGATTGCCGCGCGCAGGGAGGCGGAGAGGGCGCCGGATAGACAACCCTTCCAGGTGCTGCAAAGGTACAAGCGAGGAGAATCAGAAGCGGTAGCCGACGCCCGCGCTGAACAGCCACGGATCGAGGTTGACGGTCGAGACCTTGGTCGAGCCAGAGTAGACGTTGCTGGAGATCCAGACCTTCTTGGCGTCCACGTTCAGGAACCAGTTCTTGTTGATCTTGTAGTCCATGCCGATCTGCAGCGCAGGACCCACGCTCCAGCGGTCGAGGCCCAGCGTGCCACCTGCCAGGTCCGCACCGTAGATGCGGGTCACGTTGACGCCGGCACCGACGTACGGACGGAACGTGCCGTTCGGCAGGAAGTGATATTGCAGCAGCAGGCTCGGCGGCAGATGCTTGAACGTGCCGATCTTCGCGCCATCGAGGCTCACGTTCTGCTTCTGCGGGTACGTCAGCACAAGTTCGGCGGCGATGTGCGGCACGATGAAGTACGTGATGTCGACTTCCGGAATCCACTTGTTGTTGACGTGGATGCGGTCCGAGGCGCCCACGCCGCCGACCGGGTCCGACTTGTTCGACATGTCCAGGTAGGTGCCGCGCAGGCGGACCATCCAGTTGCTCTGGCCTTCATCGGCGGCAAAGGCGGGTGCGGACAGCGTGCCGATGGTGGCGGCAGCGAGCGCCATGCAGATCGAGGAAGCGACAGTCTTGCGGCGGGGAGTGGTGATAGTAGTCATGGGGTCTGGGCACTTAACATCGAAAAAGTGCGACCAGTGTGTCCGCTGCCAATCCGTCGGACTTTGACCCAAAACAATTGGTGTGCAGCCGATAGGTCCGGGGCGCGTATGCGTCGCCAACACGCGACACCGCCCGCTCATTCAATCGTCAGGGGCTTGCGCTTGTGCCCCGATGCTTCTATTTACATGCGGTTTTATTCGTGGCGTCCGCCGACGCCCACCCGTACGCTGTGCGCACGTGGTTTGTGCACCGCGCATGTCGTGGGCGTCCGCAAGGACGTCTTTGCTGGTGTGCCCTGTGGGGGCAGGGCACACCGTTTTTCTCATGACGTTATCGGATTCTTCCGAGTCCGATTCCTGGTCTGCAGAGAGACTGCGCCCCGTCAGGCGGCCTTCGCCTGCCCGCCGTCACGCGCAGCGAGGTGTCGGTTGACGCCGGAGATCACCGCCTTCAGCGATGCCGTGACGATGCTGGTATCCACGCCTGCGCCGAACCCCGTCGGCGAATCGCCCACGCGTACTTCCACATAGCAGGCCGCATTGGCGTTGGCGCCGGTGGTCATGGCGTGCTCGTGATAGTCCATCACGCGCACCGCGATGCCCAGGCCGCGCGAGAAGGCATCCACGGCCGCATCGATCGGGCCGTTGCCCGCGCCGCGCACGCGTACGGGCTGGCCGTCGCGTACCAGCTCCATCTCGATCTCCACGCTGTCGCCGTTCGATACCATGCGATGCGAGACGTGGCGAATCGGCGCATCCACATCGAGGTATTCGCGGCGGAACAGCGCGTAGAGATCCTCGGCGCTGGCCTCCAGGCCCGTCTCGTCGGTCATGACCTGCACCGCGCGGCTGAACTCGATCTGCAGCCGGCGCGGCATGAAGATGCCATGCACCTGTTCCAGCAGATACGCCATGCCGCCCTTGCCCGACTGGCTGTTCACGCGGATCACCGCGTCGTAGCTGCGGCCCAGATCGGCCGGGTCGATAGGGAGGTAGGGCACTTCCCAGATCGCGTCGGGCTTCTGCTGCGCAAAGCCCTTGCGGATGGCGTCCTGGTGCGAGCCGGAGAATGCCGTAAAGACGAGGTCGCCAACATACGGATGACGCGGATGCACGGGCAGCTGGTTGCAATGCTCCACGCACTGCCTGACTTCGTCGATATCGGAAAAATCCAGTTCGGGATCCACGCCCTGCGTGTAGAGGTTCAGCCCCAGCGTGACGAGGTCCACGTTGCCGGTGCGCTCGCCGTTGCCGAAGAGGCAGCCTTCCACGCGGTCCGCGCCAGCCATCACGGCCAGTTCTGCCGCAGCGACGGCGGTGCCACGGTCATTGTGTGGATGAACCGACAGCACGATGTGTTCGCGGCGCGCAAGCTTGCGGTGCATCCATTCGATCTGGTCCGCAAAGATATTGGGCGTGCTGCATTCCACCGTGGTCGGCAGGTTCAGGATCATCGGACGCGTGGCGTCGGGTTGCCACACTGCCGAGACCGCATCGGAAACTTCCAGCGAGAAATCGAGTTCTGCGAGGCTGAAGGTCTCCGGGGAGTATTCGTACGACCATGCAGTGCCGGGCATCGCATCGGTCAGTTCGCGGATCAGGCGGGTGCCGGCCACGGCCACCTCCTTGATCTCCTCGCGCGAGGCATTGAAGACGATGCGGCGCCAGGCCGGTGCGATGGGGTTGTACAGATGGACGGTAGCGCGTTTGGCGCCGCGCACCGATTCCACGGTGCGGCGGATCAGGTCTTCGCGGGCCTGCGTGAGTACGACGATGGTGACGTCGTCCGGAATGCGATTCTCCTCGATCAGCATGCGCACAAAGTCAAAATCTGTCTGCGATGCGGACGGGAACGCGACTTCGATTTCCTTGATGCCAACCTTGACCAGTTGCTCGAAGAAGCGGAGCTTGCGCTCGCCGTTCATCGGCTCGATCAGTGCCTGGTTGCCATCGCGCAGGTCGGTGCTCATCCAGCGCGGTGCACGCGTGATCTGGCGCGACGGCCAGGTGCGGTCAGGCAAATCGACAACGGTGGCGGGACGGTATTTGGTGCTGGGGTTGCGCAACATGGGCATGAGTGTTCTCCCTCGCTAAGGAAGTTGGGACGAGACGGACCGTCGTGCGGACGTCTCAAGTCAAACGGAAAGACGGAAAAAGAGGCTGAGGGCTGCCGAGCTTGCCACGGGCTCTAGGCCCGGCAACCGATCGGTAGGTCTAGCAGTAGCGAGGAAGCGCCCAGCAGGCCGGCAACGCGCGCGCGCACGGCGACATCGATGCGCAGGGCATCGGCGGCGTGGCGGAGGTTGAGGGCGGTTGCGTGCATTCGGGCTGAAAGCGGGGGCTGAGGAAATCGACGTCCGCGTGCGGCAGACGACTGACGCAGAGTAGTGCAAAACCCGTAGTGCCGTCAACGGGGGTGCATTCCTCGGCCAGCTCGCCAGCAGTGTCGAATACGCTCGCAGTCGCCCACATCGGGTTCTCACGCACGAACGTTCGGCTTACCCCGAACGGATGATTTCCCCCCGTTTTGTACGCTGCCGCTCAGTCCTCTGGCCGGTACATCGCGCGGACCATCGCGCCTAGATTGATTATCAGGTGGAACGGGACCGATAACGACGAAGGGGACAAATCATGCGTACACGCACGTGGACGAGCTGGCTCGCCTGCATGGCAACGGCAATGATGTTGGCAGCTTGCGGCGGAGGTGGGGGCGGCGGATCGGGCAGCGGTGCCGCCGCGCCGACGGACACGGGTGGCAGCGGTGGCGGCGGTGGTGGTACCACCACGCCGGTTGCCAAGTCCTACACGCTGGTGATGAACCAGACCTCGGGCCAGGTTAGCGTGGGCAATTCGATCACGCTGGCGGCGTCGGTGGTCGACGACCTCGGCAACGACGTGACAGGTTCCACAAGCTTTGTCTGGTCGAGCTCGAACGGCGCTGTGGCGGCCGTGGCCAATGGCACGGTGCCAGGCAGCGTCCTGGTGACGGGCATTGCCACGGGCACCGCGTCGATCAATGTGGTGGCTACCGTGACGGGCGCTGGCGGCGCTACCACGACGTTGCCGCTCACCACGGCGACGATCACCGTCGTGGCACCGGGCGTGAAAACCTACAGCCTGGCACTGCCGTATCCGGTGTTGTCGATGACCAACGGCCAGGTGCTGCCGGTGACGGCCTCGCTGATCGACAGCGACGGCGCGGATCGCTCGTCGGCCGGCATCGGCTGGACGTGGCGCAGCAGCACGGCAGCGGTGACGGTAACAGGCGCGGCCAACGTCGGTACGTTGACCGGCGTGAACAGTAGCGACAATGCGGCGCAATCGGTGGTCAGCGTCCAGGTGACCACGCCCGATGGCAACACGCTGACCGGCGCTTTCCTGGTGTCGGTGTTCAAGACCACCGTGCAGACGTACCGGCTGGTGCTGTCGCAGTACGGCCAGCAGATCAACGCGCTGAACGTGCTCAACGGCTATCCGCAGCAGTACAACTCGCAGGTGGTGCGCAACGACAATACGGATTCCACGGCGGACTTCACCGGCCTGTGGACCATCACCACCACCTCGCCCTCGCTGGCAGCGCTGATCAACGGCACCACGCACGTCACCACGGTGACCACGAGCCGGCCGAACGGGTCGCTGCCGCTGCAGAGTGTGCTCTCGGAAATGGCTAGCAGCCTGACGCTGTCCGCCAAGCCACGCGCCTCGCTGCTGGTCACCGAGACCCCGAAGTGGGCACTGGTCTATGACGGCCCGAACCCCCTGGTGGTGCCGGGCGGCGGCATCCCGGTGGCGGCACACGTCATGGAGCGTGGCATCGACAACGGCATCATGAACTGCAATGGCACCTGGGCCTGGAGCGTGGTGAGCGGCCCGGTTACGCTGACGCCGGCATTGACGGACAACTCGCGCAACATCGTGCCGACTGGCTCAGGACCGTTCATGCTCAAGGCCACCTGCACGGCCGGCACCGACACGCCGGTCTCGCTGATGATTCCGGGGACTGCGCAGTAGTTGGGTTCTGCCCTCCTAGTCTGGCTCCCCTCTCCCACACCGTGGGAGAGGGGTTGGGGGTGAGGGTCGGAGGGTCTGCTTGCCGACCAGATGGCAATTTCACCGCCTGCCCTCACCCCCGCCCCTCTCCCGCAAGCGGGAGAGGGGAGAAACCCAACGCGATAAAAAGCGTACCCGTTTCTGCGTGCCGGATTTTCTCGGCGATCCAAACCAAAACGGCGACCCCGAGGTCGCCGTTCTTGTTTTCCGTTTGGATATCGGATCAGGTCTTTCGCACAAATCGTATGACCTGTTCGTCACTGGCCTTACCGCTGTCCGATGAACCCGCGCCGCCTGATGTATTCGACCCGCAGGTGCCGCACCCGCTGTTCGTCTCGCATCCCGAGGCACAGCCCGCCGCCTGGGTGGGAGAGAGCCGGCGGGCCAGCCAGCCGCGCCAGCCGGGGGCCGAGGCGCCGCCTAGCGTGGCCGCCAGGCTGGCCTTGGTGCGCTCGCGCGTGCGGGGCATGTATCGGCCCGCCACATGCACGGCACAGGCCAGCACGATCAGGGGGACCACGATGGTTTCAAAGGCGTGATAGAGCGTCATGGCCGTTTGACCCGGTTGCGTGTTGCCAGTTTCCGTCGATTTAGCTGAATGCCAGCGCCACGCGGTACGTGACGAACGAGGCAAAGTAGGCCAGTCCGGTCAGATAGGCGGCCGAGACGGCCATCACCTTCCAGGAGTTGGTCTCGCGCTTGATCACGGCCAGCGTGGAGATGCATTGCGGGGCGAATACGTACCACGCCAGCAGCGACAGCGCCGTGGCCAGCGACCATTGCGCGGCGATCATCGGGGCCAGTTGAACGGACACGACCTCGTCGCTACCTGACAGCGCATATACCGTCGCCAGCGCGCCAACTGCCACTTCGCGTGCAGCCAGTCCCGGGACCAGTGCAATACAGATCTGCCAGTTAAAGCCGATCGGCGCGAACACATACTCCAGCGCACGGCCGATCATGCCGGCGAAGCTGTAGTCGATCGCAGGCTGGGTGGCGCCGTCCGGCGGCGACGGGAACGTGGCCAGGAACCACAGCAGAACCGTCAGCGTCAGGATCACCTTGCCCACGCGCGACAGGAAGATCCGGGCGCGCTCCCACAGGCCGATGGCGATATCGCGCGGATTCGGCACGCGGTACGACGGCAACTCCATCAGCAGCGGATGGTCGGTGCGGTCGCGGCGGAACCACTTGAGCACGTAGGCCACCACCAGCGCGCTGACGATACCGGCCACGTACAGGGCGAACAGGACCAGACCCTGCAGGTTGAACAGGCCGGCCACGGTGCGTTCCGGAATGAAGGCGCCGATCAGCAGCGCGTACACCGGCAGCCGCGCCGAGCAGGTCATCAGCGGCGCCACGAGGATCGTGGTCAGGCGGTCGCGCGGGTCCTGGATCGTGCGCGTGGCCATGATGCCGGGGATCGCGCAGGCGAAGCTTGACAGTAGCGGAATGAACGAGCGGCCCGACAGGCCGGCTCCCATCATCAGGCGGTCCAGCAGGAACGCGGCGCGCGGCAGGTAGCCCGACTCTTCCAGCGTGAGGATGAACAGGAAGAGGATCAGAATCTGCGGCAGGAACACGATCACGCTGCCCAGGCCCGCGATCATGCCGTCCACGAGCAGGCTCTTGAGCATGCCGTCGGGCATCATCGCGCCCACGACTTCGCCCAGCCAGTGCACACCGCCCTCGATACCGTCCATCATCGGCTCGGCCCACGAGAACACGGCCTGGAACATGAAGAACAGCAGCACGGCCAGGATGACGAGGCCGAACACGGGATGCAGGACCACACGGTCCACCGCATCGTCGATGCGTGCGGTGCGCGCGGGCATCGTCACGGCGGCGTCCAGCAGGCGCTTCACCTCGGCGTGGGTGTCGAGTTCGGACACGCTATCGAGAGGTTGGGCGGGCAGGGCCGGCGGCAGCGTTTCGTCGAACAGCCCCACCAGCGCGGCGGCGCCGTCGCGTTTGACCGCGACGGTCTGCACCACGGGCACGCCCAGCGCCTGAGACAGCGCTTCGCGGTCGATCAGGATGCCACGGCGTGCGGCGGAGTCGCTCATGTTGAGCACCACCACCATGGGCAGGCCCAGGCGGCGCAGTTCGAGCACGAACCGCAGGTGCAGGCGCAGGTTGGTGGCATCCACCACCGAGACCAGCAGGTCCGGACGCGGCTCGTCGGCCCGCTGGCCCATGCAGACCTCACGGGTGATGGCTTCGTCGAGGCTGGCGGAATGCAAGCTGTAGGCGCCCGGCAGGTCAAGGATGCGGACGGTGCGGCCGGCCGGCGACGTGAAGAAGCCTTCCTTGCGCTCCACCGTGACGCCAGCGTAGTTGGCTACCTTCTGGCGGCTACCGGTCAGGCGGTTGAACAGTGCGGTCTTGCCGCAATTGGGGTTGCCGACCAGCGCAATGCGCAGGGCGGACGAATTCGGAGCTGCTGACATGATGGGCGAGAGATCCTGGCGGCGGACGGGCTGTGCAGGTGATCGGACGGTCTGGCGTTTCGGGCGTTCGGGCGGTCAGGCGATGCGCTGGGCCGCGTCGGAAGCTTCCTGGCTGGCAGGGGCGATGCTGGAGACCGAGGCGCTGGCCACTTCCACCGTAATGCGCGCGGCTTCGATACGGCGCAGGGCAAACCGGGTGTAGCCCACCTGGGCCACCATCGGGTCCTTGCCGAAAGGACCGAAGGCGATGATCTGCACGGTTTCGCCCGGTACGAATCCCAGATCGCGCAGACGTCGCGCCACGGGATCGTTCGGGGTGGTGTCATCCACCGATTTCACTGTGGCGACAGTTCGCCGGGGCAATTCAGACAACCGCATTGTGGGGTTCCAGTCCAGAGGGGGCGGAAGTGACCGCCGCACGCAGAGGAAAAAACAGGGGAATCCTGTTGCGCAGGTAAATAAAAATCGTTCTCGATTGTATAGCATCCGTACGATTTCCGCGCCGAAAGCCGTTCGTAAGCCATCCCTTGCGCGCAGATGACAGAAATTTCATGTTCGAACGGTGGTGGCAGGATGAATGGAACAAGAAACATCCAAACGGGTGGATTCCCATCGTCCGATGCACTAATCGGCACGCTCCGGCCCGCGATCCTTCCGAATACCACATTTGTGGTATTGGTCCGCCGTACCGGCCGGAATAAGCTACCAGCACGCTGAACACCCCGTTCCACGCGTACTTCACAGCCACTGGCCTTTGGGCCGGTGGCTTTTTTCTTTGGTCGGCCATTCTAGTGCCCGGGATGCCCGGCGGCCACCTGGATCGTGGCGACGAAATGATCGCGCGCAGGGTGGTCAGGTGTCTTTTTCCACACACAAAAGACTTCAGACGGCACCGTGGCCTCACGCAGGGGCCGGAATGCCGCCCCGGCCATGCCCGAGCGTTCCATTGCAGCCGGGACCAATGCCACGCCCATGCCCTGCGAGACGAGGGAGACCACCGAGAGCCAGTGCCGCACCTCGTGCCGGATGCGCGGAGAGAAGCCGTGCGCGGCACACATGTCGAAAATGCGGGTGTAGTAGTCAGGCGACGCCTTGCGCGAGAACAGCACGAACGGTTCGCCGCGCAGCTCCGCGAACGCCACGGTATCCTGCGCGGCCAGCGGATGATCGGCAGGCATGCAGCAGACAAACGGCTCGGTATGGGCCAGTGTGGCAGCCAGTTCGTCGGGTACACGGCTGGTGTGGACGAAGCCCGCGTCGAGTTCGCCATGCAGCAGCGCGTCGATCTGCTCCTGCGAGTTGAGTTCCGTCAGCGCCACGTGGATGCCGGGGTAGCGCGCCTGGAAATCCTGGAGCCACTGCGGCAGCCCGCGATACAACATCGACCCCACAAAGCCGATGCGTAGCCTGCCCACCGCCCCCGCCTCGATCTCGCGTGCCAGTAGCCGGGCCGACTCCGCCTGCGCAAGCAAGGCCGACGCCGATTCCCGAAATGCCCGCCCCGCCGCCGTGAGCCGCACGCCCCGGCTGTCGCGCTCGAATAGCCGGGCGCCCACCGACGCCTCCAGTTGCTGGATGTTCAGCGACAGCGGGGGCTGGGAGATCGATAGCCGCCGGGCGGCGCGTCCGAAGTGCAGTTCCTCGGCCAGCACGAGGAAATAGCGGAGGTGGCGGAATTCCATGGTGATATGAATTTTGTATGGATCAAGCCAATTTTAGAATTGGACGCGAATCGTTGCCGATCGAATAATGGTCCCAAACCATCCCGCCCGCTGCGTTAGAAAGCATTCGTCGAACGCGTTCTGCAGGGCAGGGACCTTCCGGAGACGATATTCATGACCAGCGCCGCCCCTGCCGTCGCCCCTGCCGCCGTTCTCGCTGTCCCCGAAGCGGCGCACCCCGTACCGGATCGCCACGGCGCCAGCCTGTTCACCGCCGACCCTGACCTGCGCGCGCTGCTGCCGCTCTACCTGCCCGCAGATCTGTTCAACCACCTGCTGCCGCATCTGGAGCGCATGGGTGCGCTGGCCGGTGGCGTGCTCGACACGCTGGCCAACGAAGCGGACCACGCGCCGCCGACCCTCTCTCACCGCACACGTAGCGGCATGGATGCGCAGCAGATCCACAAGCATCCGTCGTATATCGAGCTGGAGCGTGTGGCGTTTGCCGAGTTCGGGCTGGCCGCGGCATCGCATCGTGGCGGCGTGCTGGGCTGGGACAAGCCGATGCCGCCCGCAGCCAAGTACGCGCTGACGTACCTCTTCGTGCAGGCGGAGTTCGGCCTGTGCTGCCCGCTGTCGATGACCGATTCGCTGACGCGCACCCTGCGCAAGTTCGGCGATCCTGAACTCGTTGAGCGCTTCCTGCCGAACCTCACCACGCAGGTGTTCGACGATCTGTATCAGGGCGCGATGTTCATGACCGAGCAGGGCGCCGGCTCCGATGTTGCGGCCACCGCCACGCGCGCCATCCGCGATCCGCAGGCCGAAGGCGGCTGGCGACTGGTGGGCGACAAGTGGTTCTGCTCGAATCCCGACGCGGCACTCGCCATGGTGCTGGCGCGCATGGAAGAAGCCGATGGGTCGAGCGTCGATGGCATCAAGGGCGTGTCGCTGTTTCTGCTGCCGCGTACGTTGACCGATGGCAGTACGAACCACTATCGCATCATCCGTCTCAAGGACAAGCTCGGCACGCGATCGATGGCCAGCGGCGAAATCCGTCTGGAAGGGGCACACGCACATCTGGTGGGCGAGCCGGGACGGGGCTTTGTGCAGATGGCCGACATGATCAACAACTCGCGGTTGTCGAACGGTGTGCGCGCAGCGGGGCTGATGCGTCGAGCGCTGACCGAAGGACAGTTCATCGCAAGCGAGCGGCGCGCCTTCGGCAAGCGGCTTACGGACATGCCGCTGATGCGTCGCCAGTTACTCAAGCTCACACTGCCTACCGAGCAGGCGCGCACGATGGTGTTCCAGACTGCCGAAGCGCTGCGCCGTGCCGATGCGGGCGAGACCGATGCCTATCCGCTGATGCGCATCCTGACGCCGCTGATCAAGTTCCGCGCGTGCCGCGATGCGCGCAAGGTGACCGGCGATGCGATGGAAATCCGCGGCGGCTGCGGTTATATCGAGGAATGGAGCGATCCGCGACTCGTGCGTGACGCGCACCTCGGGTCGATCTGGGAAGGCACGAGCAATATCGTCGCACTCGACGTGCTGCGCGCGATTCGCCGCGAAGGCTCGCTGCCCGTGCTGCAGGCCCATCTGGCCACGCTGCTGAAGGACACCCCGCTTCATGCCGAAGCACGCGCCACATTCGAACGCGCCATCGCCAATGCTGCCGCACTGGCATCGCGTGCTGCCGATGCGGGCGCCGATGGCGACGTGCTCGCGCGGCAGGCAGGGTCGGCGCTCTATCACGTGACCAGCGCCGTGGCCATGGCGTGGGAAGCAGGACGTATTGGCTCGGCACGCCGCATGCGGCTGGCGCAACTGGTGCTCGTGCATCGCGTATTGCCGCAAGACCCACTGGCCGGTGGAATCGAACCGGACTGGCTGGCCGATACCGTGGCACCGCCCGCCGATGGCGCGGTGCGTGCAGCGGAGCGCGTCGACCAGATCAACGTGTTCTGACATTCCGCACGCAATACCCAATAACTAGATTCATCCGGAGACAACCATGCCCCAATGGCACCGCCGCGCGGCGCTCGCCGCGCTTGCCGCCTGCGCGTTCTGCGCAACCGTCACGCCTGCTTTTGCACAAAAGGATTTTCCGAGCAAGCCGATCATGCTCGTGGTGACCTACCCACCCGGTGGTCCCACCGATGCGATGGCCCGCACGCTGGCCGCCGCACTGAAAAATAGTCTGGGCCAGCCGGTGATCGTGGAGAACCGTGCAGGCGCTGGCGGCAACATCGGCGCAGAGATGGTGGCGCGCGCGGAGCCGGATGGCTACACGCTGATGTTCGGCACGTCCGCGCCGCTTGCGATCAACGTGAGCCTGTATCGCAAGATCAACTACGACCCGGTGAAGAGCTTTGCGCCGGTCATCCAGATCGGCCAGTTGCCCAACGTGCTGGTGGTCAACGCGAACGTGCCCGCGAAGAACGTGCAGGAACTGATCGCGTATGGCAAGGCGCATCCGGGCAAGCTGACGTATGCATCGTCGGGGAATGGCGCGTCGTCGCATCTGGCAGGCGTGCTGTTCAACAACCTGGCCGGCACGGACTTCCAGCATGTGCCATACAAGGGCACGGGTCCGGCGCTGAACGATCTGCTCGGCGGACAGGTCAGCATGACGTTCACCGATGTACTGACCGCGCTGCCGTTCATCAAGAGCGGCAAGGTGCGTGCGTTGGGCGTGACCACCAAGGGCCGCTCGCAGGCATTGCCCGATGTGCCCACCGTTGCCGAGCAGGGTGTTGCCGGCTTCGATGTTTCGGTATTCTTTGGCGTGGTGGCACCGGCGGGCACGCCTGCACAAGTGATCGGCAAGCTCAACCACGCGTTTGCCGATGCCCTGCAACAGCCCGAAGTCCGCAAGACATTGCTGGCGCAGGGGCTGGAACTGGCGCCGTCCACATCGCCCGAGCAGCTTGGCACGTTCGTGAAATCGGAAGTGAGCAAGTGGCGGGGCGTGGTGCAGAAATCCGGTGCACAGCTCGACTGATGCATCGATAAAAAATACAAGGAAGAGACATGACGCCATCCCGTACCGGCGCGCTGGCCGGCATCCGCGTAGTCGATCTGTCGCGCATCCTGGGCGGTCCGTTCTGCGGACAGATCCTGGGCGATCACGGCGCCGACGTGCTCAAGATCGAACCGCCGCAGGGCGATGACACGCGCACCTGGGGGCCGCCGTTCCGCGATGGCGTGGCGTCCTACTATTTCGGGCTGAACCGCAACAAGCGCGTGATGAAGCTCGACCTCACCGCCGATGCTGATCGCGAAGTGTTGATGGCGTTGCTGGCCGAAGCCGATGTGCTCGTCGAGAACTTCAAGACCGGCACGATGGAGAAGTGGGGTATCGGCTTCGATGCGTTGTCGCAGCGCTTTCCGCGCCTGGTGCATTGTCGCGTGTCGGGCTTCGGCGCCGATGGTCCGCTTGGAGGTTTGCCCGGCTACGACGCAGCGATTCAGGCGATGGCCGGCATCATGAGCATCAACGGCGAACCCGATGGCGAACCGTTGCGTGTGGGACTGCCGGTGGTCGATATGGTCACGGGTCTCAACGCAGCACTTGGCGTGCTGCTGGCACTGCAAGAGCGCGAGCGCAGCGGACGCGGACAGTTCGTCGAAGCCGCGCTCTATGACTCGGGTTTGTCGCTGCTGCATCCGCACGCGGCCAACTGGTTCATGAGCGGCAAGACGCCGGGCCGTACCGGCAACGCGCATCCGAACATCTATCCGTACGACACCGTGGCGACGGCCACCGATCCGGTCTTCCTGGCAGTAGGCAACGATCGCCAGTTCCGCCTCCTTTGCGCACATATCGGCGTGCCCGAACTGGCCGACGACGAACGCTTTGCCACGGCAGGTGCCCGTTCGGTGAATCGCGCGATGCTGAAAGGCACGCTGGAATCGCAGATGGCGACGTGGGACGGCAAGGCACTGGCCGATGAACTCGCCGCAGCAGGCGTGCCGTGCGCGCCGGTACTATCGGTGCCCGATGCATTGAACCATCCGCACACCGCGCATCGCGAGATGGTGGTGGAGATGGAAGGCGGCTACAAGGGACTGGGTGCGCCCATCAAACTGAGCCGGACACCGGCGACGTACCGGTATGCGCCGTTGACGGAAGGGAACGAGTTTTTGCCGAGGGCGGCGGCGAATGACTAACTAGTTGCTGTTGGTTTGCTCCCCTCTCCCGCTTGCGGGAGAGGGGCGGGGGAGAGGGCCAGCCGTTCAAATTGCGACTATGTCGGCAAGCAGAACCTCCCGCCCTCTCCCCCAACCCCTCTCCCGCCATGCGGGAGAGGGGAGCTGATTTACCCCGGAATCATCCCCGTCAACCAATACGCCTGCACCATCGTGATCACCCCCACGATGAACGCAAACAGCAGGCTGTGCTTCACGGTGAAGCGGAACAGTTCCGATTCCTTGCCCACCAGTCCCGTTGCCGCGCAGGCCACGGCAATGGATTGCGGCGAGATCATCTTGCCGGTGACGCCGCCCGTGGTGTTGGCTGCAACAAGCAGCGTGTCCGAGACGCCGATCTGATGCGCGGTGGTGTGTTGCAGCGAGCAGAACAGCGCGTTTGAAGACGTATCGGAGCCGGTCAGGAACACACCGAGCCAGCCCAGCAGCGGCGAGAAGAACGGGAAGGCCGCGCCCGTGCCGGCCAACAGCAGCGCCAGCGTCGAAGACATTCCCGAGTAATTCGCGACGAATGCAAACGCCAGCACCAGTCCAATCGAGAGAATCGGGCGGCGCAGTTCGAGCAGCGTTTCGAAGAACGTGGTGATGGCGTCGCGTGGCTTCATGCGCAGCAGGATCACCGAGATGATCGACGTCAGCAGGATCGCGGTGCCCACCGCCGACAGCAGATCGAGCTTCATCACGGCTTCGTAAGGCTTGGGCGAAGCGACGATCGGTGCGGTCTTGATGACGAGCTGATCGAGCATCGGCACCTTGAACTTCAGCACCGTGCCGGCCAGCGCGCCGTTGGCGGCGAACAGTGCCTTGAAGGACGGCAGGCTCCACACCGTAACGATGGCGGTCAGGATGCCGAACGGCGCCCAGGCGCGCACGGTCTGCCCGAACGTGTACGGCGACGCCTTGCGGTGCGACGGTGTACCCATGCCGCCACTCATTCCGCCACCCATGCCAGCCATCGCAATCGTGCCGCCCGCACCGACGGAACCGCCAGCCGTTTGCGATGCCGAACGCGGTTGCCAGATACGCAGGAACGCGGCCAGCGAAATCAGGCTTACCAGTGCAGAGGTGATGTCCGGCAGTTCCGGCCCGATATGGTTCGACGTGAAGTATTGCGTCACGGCAAAGCTGCCACCCACCACGAACGCAGCGGGCCACGTCTCGCGCACGCCTTTCCACCCATCCATCATGAAAACGAGCCAGAACGGCACAGCCAGCGAGAGCAGTGGCAACTGACGGCCTGCCATCGCGCCGATATGCATCGGATCGATCCCGGTCACCTGCCCCGCGACGATGATCGGAATACCCATCGCGCCGAACGCCACGGGTGCCGTGTTCGCAATCAGGCAAAGGCCGGCGGCATAGAGCGGATTGAAACCCAGGCCGACGAGCAGCGCAGCGGTGATCGCCACCGGCGCGCCGAAGCCTGCCGCACCTTCGAGAAACGCGCCGAATGCAAAGCCGATCAGCAGCATCTGCAGTCGCTGGTCATCGGTGATCGACAGCACCGATGCGCGGATGACATCGAACTGTCCGGTCTTGACGACGATCTTGTAGAGGAACACTGCGGTGATGATGATCCACGCAATCGGCCACAGACCGTACGCAAAGCCGAAACCGGCGGCGGCCAGCGCCTGCGGAGCGGGCATGCCATAGGCGAAAATCGCCACGGCCAGTGCCAACGCCAGCGTGATGGCGGCGGCCACATGGCCCTTCATGCGCAGGATGGCCAGCGCGACAAAGAAGAAGATGATGGGGATGGCCGCCGCGAGCGCGGACAGCCACAGGCTGCCGAGCGGCGTATAGATCTGGGTCCAGGCTTGCACTGGTGGTCTCCTTGGTGGTGTGTCGGTTCTTTGAACTCTTGTGCGGCGGCTGCGCGCGTGGCGTGCCGCTACTCGGGTTGGTCGCGTTCGGCCAGCAGATCCGAGAGGCTCTTTGGCGCGGGCATGAGCGGCTTGCGATGCTGCGTCCATCCCATCTGCGCAGACGGCGTCAGCGCGCGCAGGCGCGTGGCGACCCAGCGGAACACGCGATACGCAGCAGGATGCGCGAACGCGCCGCTCCAGAAGCGCCAGACCAGATGCTCGCGTCGGCTGAACTTCGCGCCTTGTCCCTTCAGCGGATGCGGCACGGCCTCGTCGGGATTGCGATTCGATTCGGTGCGTAGGCGCACCAGCAATTGCGGAATCGGAATGCGCACGGGGCACACTTCGCCGCATGCGCCGCACAGGCTCGATGCCGTGGCGAGATCCGCCGTGGCGTCGAGACCCAGCAGATGCGGCGAGATGATCTTGCCGATAGGGCCTGGATACGTGGTGCCGTAAGCGTGGCCGCCAATGCGCGTATAGACCGGGCAATGATTCATGCACGCGCCGCAGCGGATGCATTGCAGCGTGGCGCGCAACTGCGCGTCGGCATACGCCTGGCTGCGACCGTTATCGAGCAGCACGAGGTGCACTTCACGCGGGCCATCCTGCTCGCCCGGTTTGCGCGGGCTGGAGATCAGGTTGAAGTATGTGGTGATCGGCTGGCCCGTAGCGGAACGCGTCAGCAGGCTCGAGAGCGGCACGATGTGGGCAAGCTTCGCTACAACCTTTTCCATGCCCATTACGGCCACATGTACATCGGGCACCGTGGTGGAGAGCCGGCCATTGCCCTCGTTTTCCACGAGCCACAGCGTGCCCGTATCGGCAGCGGCGAAGTTGACACCTGACAGGCCGATATCGGCTTGCACGAATGCCTGCCGCAGCGCGCGGCGACCCGTCTGGATCAGGTCGTCAACATCTTCGGTGTAGGGCGTGTCGGGGATGTTCTGCTCGAACAGCGCGGCGATATCGGCCTTGGTCTTGTGGATCGCCGGCATCACGATATGCGAGGGCTTTTCGCCAGCCATCTGCACGATGTACTCGCCCATGTCCGACTCGATGCAGTCGATGCCACGCTCGGCGAGGTAATGGTTCAGCTCCATTTCCTCGCTGGCCATCGACTTGCCTTTGATCACGCGTTTCGCGGCGTGCCGCTGGGCAATACCGTGGATGATCGCGTTTGCTTCCTCGGCAGTCTCGGCCCAATGCACTTGCACGCCAGCGCGCGTGAGGTTGGTTTCGAGTTGCGTCAGCAGGTCAGGCAGATTGGCGAGCGCGTGCTGGCGAATCGCTTCACCGAGATCGCGCAGGTGTTCGAGTTCATCGCCATCGGGAAACTGTACGGCGCGCTTCTGCTGCAGGAAGTCCATCGCACCGCGAAAGCTCTTGCGCAGCTTGGGATCGTCGAGCGCCTCGCGGGCGCGTGCGCGGAAATCGGCCGAAGGCACGAAGTGCAGGGTTTGCTGGCTCATTGCGCGGCCTCCGGTTGCAGGGCGACATCCACGTCGTTGACGATCACCACCCATAGCTGGCGCGGACCATGCGCGCCGTAGGCCAGCGTCTGCTGGATATCGGAAGTCTTCGACGGACCGGAGATCATCACCAGATTGGTTGGCAACCCAGCGCCCCAGTTTTCGGCGCGCACCGCGCCATGCAGGTCGGGATGCAGCGTGGAGGCATACACCAGCGCAATGTGAATCGGCGGCACAAGAGACATCGTGCGCGGCGAGCCACTGTCGGGCGTCACGATGAGCGTGCCGGTAGCGGCCAGTCCGGAACGTGCGACGGTGAAGCCTGCATCGATGGTGTCGAACAGTTCGGCTTTCCACGTATCGATGGGGCAGTCGAAGGTCACGGCGGATGTGCTTGCGGGCAGCGCGGCTACCAGTGCTGCACCTTCGGGTCGCTGTGTGTCGAGCAACAGGCGGTGCACGCCAGCGTCAGCGAGACGTTGCGCAACGCGCGCGGGCCAGCTTGTGGCATCGGCACAGATCACATCCGCATGCGAGGCCGTGAGCGCGGCCTGCATCGACACCATCATCGTGGAAAGGGAGGGTCGCTCGCCGCGACGCGTATCGAAGTGCTGATCGATGCGACGATCAAGCGCGGCGGTATCGGCGGCCAGCGATTGGCCCGATGTCGGCACGGCGGCCCGCAGGCGGCCGAGCATGCGTTCGCGTGCGCTCATCGCGGTCATGCGGCACCTCCGGTCCGGCGCCACAGGAACGACGCCAGATGCTCCACGGGCAGCGGTGCGCCAGCATGCGCGGCGGCGTGGCCGATGTTGAGCAGGCAGCCGCAATCGGCGGAGACCAGCCGGTCGCAACCGGTGGCGCAGGCGGAGGCCACCTTGTCGCGCACCATCGCGCCGGAGATATCGGCGTGCTTGAGCGAGAACGTGCCGCCAAAGCCGCAGCATTCGGATTCGCGCTCGTGCTCCATGCGCGTCACGCCGGGCAGTGCATCGACCAGCGCCACGCCATGCACACGCGTGCCCATTTCTCGCCGCGCCGCGCAGGAGGTGTGCAGCACCACGCGCTCGTGATCGCCAGCGGGCAGATCGTCGAAGCGCACATGCAGCACGTTGAGCAGGAATTCGGCAAGTTCGTAGGTGCGACTGGCGATATCGCTGGCCAGCGCAGCCGTCTCGGGGTCATCCGCGAATAGCGTGGGCCAGTGGTGGCGCATCATGCCGCCGCACGAGCCGGACGGCACGATGATCGGCCATGGCTCGCGGAACAGGTCCAGTTGGGCGCGTGCCACCTTGCGCGCCTGCTCTGGGTTGCCGCTGCTGTAAGCGGGCTGGCCGCAGCAACTCTGGCCGCGCGGGAAGTGGACGGTCAGCCCTTCGCGCTCCAGCAGGCGCACGGCGTCGAGGCCGGCTTGCGGGACGAACAGGTCGACGAGACAGGTGCCGAACAGATACACCTGCGACGGGGCGGTTGTGGGGTATTGCCTGGATTGCATTGTCTGCCTCCGGATGGCGCCGCTGCGCATTCCGGTCTGGGGCGGGCGCGGCAACATTTTTGAGCGCATAATTCCCGCTCTCGCGCCGGAGTACAAATTGGTTGGGCCAATTTTGTCTTGACGCGTTGGCAGACAGAAAGGAAGGAGCGATGGGAGGGGTGCGCAACCGCGTGGAAGACATCATGCGCAGGATGGAGACCGCGTTGCTGGACGGCACGTGGCCGGTCAACGCGCGCCTGCCTGCGGAGCGTCTGCTGGCGGAGCAATATGGTGTATCGCGCAACACCATCCGCGAGGCCATTCAGCGCCTGGCGGCGCGGGGCCTGCTGCAAAGCCGACGCGGGGCGGGTGTGTACGTGACCGATCAGTTGCGCACGGGTATCGCGTCGCCCTGGGGCCAGTTGGTAGCCGACCATCCTGCGCTGCGTGACGACATCCTCGAATTCCGGCGCGTGCTGGAAGGCGCGACGGCGTACTTCGCCGCGCTGCGCGCGGACGCGTCGGACCTCAAACGTATACGGGGGTTGATGAAGGCGCTGGAGACATCGCGCGCGGACGACGACAAGGCCGCCGAGGCCGATGCCGATGCAAAACTGCACGACGCCATTGCGCTGGCTTCACACAACACGATGTTCCTGCACCTGCACACCAGCGTGATCGGCATGTTGCGGGAGCACATCACCATCAATGGCACTGGATTGCGCGAATCGGATGCCGATTCATCGGACCTGCTGCTGCTTCAGCACCGCACGCTGTGCGACGCCATCCTGTCACGCCGGCCCGAAGAAGCCCGCACGGCGATGCAGACTCATATCGATTTCGTGCGTAGTCGCGTGGAAAGCGACCAATCGTAACGAGATTGGTCGTACCAATTTCTGCGTACGACATCCCTATGGAATCAACGAGTTAACAAATCGCCGTTGCGGCTATACCAGCTCGGCGTTCACCAGTTCGCGCTTCAGGTAGGCGTAGAAGATGGGGCCGGCGATCACGCCCGGGATGCCGTAGATCGTTTCCATCACCAGCATCACGGTCAGCAGTTCCCACGCGGCGGCCTGTATACGCGCGCCGATGATCCGCGCATTCAGGAAGTATTCGAGCTTGTGGATGACCACGAGGTAAAGCAGCGAGACGATGGCGATCGGCAGCGACACCGACAGCGACGCAATCACAATGGCCGTATTCGAGATCAGGTTGCCCAGCACCGGCAGCAGCCCGGCCACGAACGTGATGACGACCAGCGTCTTCGACAGCGGCAGGTGCTGGCCGAACAACGGCATCACGATCAGCAGGTAGGCCGCGGTCAGCGACGTATTGATCAGCGAGATCTGGATCTGCGCAAAGATGAACTGCGCAAACGATTGCTGCAGCGTGCGCGCGCGGTCGATGAGCGCCGCCGCCAGCGGGCGACGGTTGGGTCGGGCGATGGCGCGGTAGAGCGCCACCATCGCGCCAATGACCAGGCCCAGCACGATATGCAGCAGCGTGCGCAGGATGTCGGTGCCCAGCTTCTGTGCCATCTGCGCGTGGGCGCGCAGCGCGGAGATCAACGTGGTGCCCAGTTCCTCCACGCCATTCGGGAGGTAATCACTGATCCAGGCCGGCAACTGCGCGCGAGACTGGTCGATGATGTCGGCGGCGTGGTCGAGCAGCCGGTTGATGGTGGCGCTGTCGATGTCGAGGAAGCGGATCAACGCCCAGATCCCCCCGGTCAGCGCCAGCAGGATGATGGCTGACAAAATGGCTACGGCAATGGCGTCCCGGCGCGAATGCGTCAGGCGGGGGGCCAGCACATCTACGAGCGAATACAGCAGCAGGCCCGACAGCAGCGCAGCCACCAGATTGGCCTGCATCACCAGCAGCAGCGCGCCAGCCACAACAAGGTAGGAAGCGACCGTGACGGTGAACCAACGCCTCGGCGGGGCGGCGGAGAAGGAGGGGGCGCCTGTTTCAAGGCGGTCTTGCGGATGTTCTGGATCCAGCCGGGACATGTTTTCGCTGAGGTTCTTGCTGAAAGCGTTGCGCAGAAGGGAAAAGGGTACGGCAGGCGCTGATTGTCGATGTGGCGCGTAACAATGGCAAGTCAGTATGACCGGACAACTGCCGGCCTGCCCGGCGGCAGCGCTTGGGCGCGAACCTTGCATCGCCTCGTCGCCTATATTGGAAAGAAGTGCAACGGACGGCGCAAACCAGCCGGGAGACCGACCGCCATGGCATTTACCCACACCGTCGGCGCCCGCCGGCACGTCTTTGCCGACCTGCGCACGTTGCTGGCGCGCGCCAGCCCGGCCCGCTCGGGTGACGCGCTGGCTGGCGTGGCGGCAGGCAGCGAGGAGGAGCGCATGGCTGCGCGCATGGCGTTGGCGGAGATGCCGCTCGTGCAGTGCCTGAACGAAGCCGTGGTGCCGTATGAGGACGACGAGGTCACGCGACTGATCGTCGACAGCCACGACCCCACGGCGTTTGCCGAACTGGCCAGCCTGACCGTGGGCGATTTCCGCGACTGGCTGCTGCGCCACGAGACCGATACCGCCACGCTCGCTCGCGTAGCGCCCGGCATCACGCCGGAGATGGCCGCCGCCGTCAGCAAGCTGATGCGCAACCAGGACTTGATTGCGGTGGCGCGCAAATGCCGCGTCGTCACGCGCTTGTGCAACACCATTGGTCTGCCGGGCCGACTCTCGGTGCGATTGCAACCCAACCATCCGACCGATGACCCGCGCGGCATCGCCGCTTCCATCGTCGATGGGTTGTTGTATGGCTGTGGCGATGCCACCATCGGCATCAACCCCGCCAGCGACAACCTCGGTGCCATCGTTGCGCTACTCAAACTGGTCGACGATATTCGCGAACGGTACGCGGTGCCCACGCAGTCGTGCGTGCTCACGCATGTCACCAACACGCTGCGTGCCATCGGGCAGGGTGCGCCCGTGGACCTCGTCTTCCAGTCCGTGGCCGGCAGTCAGGCGGCCAACGAGGCTTTCGGGATCTCGCTGGCCTTGCTCGACGAGGCGCGCCAGGCGGCGTTGTCGCTGCGGCGCGGCACGGTCGGGCACAACGTCATGTATTTCGAAACAGGGCAGGGCAGTGCGCTATCGGCCAACGCGCATCACGGCGTGGATCAGCAGACGATGGAGGCACGCGCCTATGCCGTGGCGCGCCGATTCGAACCGCTGCTTGTGAATACCGTGGTGGGTTTCATCGGCCCTGAGTATCTCTACGACGGCAAGCAGATCATCCGCGCGGGGCTCGAAGACCATTTCTGCGGCAAGTTGATGGGCGTGCCGATGGGTTGCGATGTCTGCTACACGAATCACGCCGAGGCGGATCAGGACGACATGGATAACCTGCTGACGCTGTTCGGCGTGGCGGGTATCAACTTCATCATGGGCGTGCCGGGCGCCGACGACATCATGCTGAACTACCAGAGCACGGCGTTCCATGACGCGCTTTACCTGCGCGAGACGATGGGTTTGCGTCCAGCGCCGGAATTCGAGACGTGGCTGCAACACATGGGCATCCTCGACGATGCAGGGCGTCTGCTGGAACCCGCCGCGCGGCAGCCACTGCTGGCGATGGCGGCATCGATCTGATCCCTTTGAAGCCAGGAGACTGTAATGCCTGACACGCCAGCGGATATCACGACCGCCGACCCGTGGAGCCGCCTGCGCCGGTTCACGCGCGCCCGGGTGGGTATCGGACGCACGGGCCATGCGCAGACCACGGACGCCGTGCTTGCCTTCGGGCTGGCCCATGCCCAGGCGCGCGATGCGGTGCATCTGCCGCTCGATGTCCGTGCGATGGATGCCGCATTGCGCGAGGCCGGGCAGGACGTGCTGCAGGTGCATAGCGCTGCGCCGGATCGCGAAACGTATCTGCGGCGGCCCGATCTAGGACGGCGACTTGACGATGCCGGGGCCGCAGCCTTGCAGCCGGGCACGCCGCCATTCGACGTGGTGTTCGTGATTGCCGATGGTCTGTCTGCGCTGGCCGCGCAGCGGCATGGCGTGCCGATGTTGCAGGCGGTGCTTGCAAGATTGAGGCAATGGTACATCGGCCCGGTGGTGGTGGCGCAACAGGCGCGCGTGGCGCTGGGCGATGACATTGGCGAACGTATGCGGGCGCGGCAAGTGGTGATGCTGATTGGCGAGCGGCCTGGACTCAGTTCGCCGGATAGCCTCGGTATCTACCTGACCTACGACCCGCGCGTGGGGCGCACCGATGCGCAGCGCAACTGCATCTCGAACGTGCGACCGGAAGGGTTGCCGTACGCGCAGGCGGCCGATCGGTTGGTCTTCCTGCTGCGCGGTGCGGTGGCGCTGGGTCGCTCGGGCGTGGATCTGAAAGACGACAGCGCCGCTGTGGGGGCGGCGCTGTCGGATGGGGAGTAGCGTGACGCGGGATCGACGGCCCTACATCATGACGTGCGAGAAGCGGCCGCGTTGCGCGTCGCCCATCAACGTCATGAACTGATCGCGCGCCATGTGCACCAGTTCCATGTGATCGCCCGCCTCGAACCAGACTTCGGGTTCGTCGAACAGGCTTTCGTCCACATAGGTCTGCATGCCGTACGACATGCCGCACGGCGGGATCGCGCCAAGCTCGCAATCCTTGAAGACTTCGCGAATGTCGTCTTCATGTGCCAGCACGAGATCTCGGCCCGAAAGGTCGCGAATGGCCATCATCTGCAGATGATGATTCGAGGGGATCACGGCAGTCACGTAACCGCTCTCGTCTTCAAGCAGCAGGGTTTTCGCGAGCCGGTGGCCGGGAACGTGGGCAGCCTGTGCAGTGGCCATGCTGCTGAGACTGTAAGGGTGATGCACGATATCGAACTGGCTGTTCATCCGGCTGAGCCGGCCGGCCAGCGTGCCTGCCATTGCCATGATTCGCCTTCCTTCGGCGCACCGCGCCGTCTAGTCCTCGGTGCTCTCACTATAGGCACTGGCGCCACGGACGCGAGGCCAGATTGCCTGCAACTCCGTCTTCAGGAACGTAAGCAGATAGCGCGTGGCCATGGTCTGATAGCGGTTGGGCATCGTCAGCATGAACAGCTTGCTGCCGAAGACACTGATGCGATAGTGGTCGAGCAACGGCACCAGCGTGCCAGTCTCCAGATCACCCGCCACGGCATAGAGCGGAAAGATGCCGATGCCGAGGCCGCTGACCACGGCATCCTTCAGGAACGCGAAGTTCTCGGAACTGAGCGTCGGATCGAGCACCACCTGCTCGCGTTCGCCGCCATTGTTGCCACCGCTTTCATCGCGCACGCCCGCAATCTTGAGCTTCTGCCCGATCGGCGAGGCGCAGACGATGGCATGCGTGGTCAGATCGGCCAGTAGCGCGGGCTGCGTGCGCCCCTCCAGATAGGACGGTGCGGCGCATACCACCCAGTCCACCGTGCCGATCTCGGTCGCCACCACGGAGTCCGGCGGCGTGGAGATGATGCGCAGCGCCACCTCCACATCCTCGGAGACCAGGTTGTGGATGCGGTTGTCGAAGACCACATCGAGCACGATGTCGGGATAGCGCTGCTTGAACTGCACCAGTAGCGGCGAGAGCATCGCATGACCCAACCCCGTTGGTACGGACAATCGCACATGGCCCTGCAGGCTCTTGCCCATGCTGCTGATGAGCGCATTCGCGGCGGCCACCTCGCCCAGGATGTTGCGCCCATGCTCGTAGAGTCCGGCACCCACCGGCGTGGGTTCCACATGACGCGTGGTCCGGCGCAGCAACTGCACCCCAAGCTCCTCTTCCAGCGCCTTCAGGTGATAGCTGACATTGGCACGCGTCATCTTGAGCTTGCGCGCAGCGGCGCTGAGATTCCCGGCGTCGACAATATCGACGAACAGGCGCAGGGCATTGAGATCCATGAGGCGGACGCGGCGGGTTGCGGGGCTGGAAAAGAGTAAGGGGCCCGAAGGCCCCTTAGTTTGCCATGGAGTTCACGGTTGGCTGTTGGATGGATCGAGGCTTTGTGCCCGAGTTCGGGCAGCTTCGGTATATCGCTCGACAGCATCAGCGTCGTTTGCCTGATAAGCAACGTTTTCATCCATCTGGCTGCCATCAAGGCCGGGCAGTGCGATGATCTGTGACAACCAGTCGTCTCTGGACGACATCGGCGAAATCAACGGCCTGAAATATTCATCGAGTGCACCTTGGTCCGGTGTCCTGATCTCGGCCGTCAAAGCCCGCAAGTACTCATTCTTGCGCGTCAGCTGCCAGGCGATCGAGAATCCCGCGCGTGCGCAGAGCGCGGTATGTACCAGCAGCATCGTACGGCCATTGCCATCGAGAAACGGATGGCCCCAGGCAAACGCTCCCATGACTGCACCTGGCTTCAGCCGAATGGTCCGGGTATCGTTGCCCATGCGCAGTCCCCATTCCACTGCCTGGCGGCTGCGTTCCGCAACTTCGAACTGCACATCGCCTTTCTCGACGAGGCGGCCCACGTCCAGCATGTGGCGGTCCTGTCCGGCCCAAGGGTAAAAGTCCTGGAAGAGAATCGCGTGCACTTCAAGGAAATGCTCGTATGCCAGTGGGCCGTTATGATTGCTCAGGCGATCCAGCGCTTCCTCAAGGTTGGCCTCGAAGAATGCATGCTCCTGAACCTTGATCTCGTCGGGGTCCTTGAGTCCTTCAAAATTTCTGAGATAACCCGCAGTCTCGAAATCACTGAACGGGTCGAACATGCTTGCGCTCACGCATATGGTTCGTCATCAGCCGTGCCATCTGGCGACCGCTGATCAACTGCTGCTTCTTGAGCGTCACCAGGAGCTTTTCGGTGGCATCGAGCGCCACGTCGTCGCCGGCCGCCCGGGTGACGGCCTCGGACCAGTCGTCCACACCTGAGCGGGAGAACTCGATGTGGTGAGCGCGGGCGAATTCGAGAACGTATTCGCTGACGTGTTCCACCGGCAGTGCATCAAGCTCTGCGGGAAGCGTCTTTGGAGCCCGAAGTTGTCCCATTGCGGATCGAGGGAGTTGAGAAACAGGTCCAAATTATAGGGTTTGGTCCTGTCGGTCAATCGCCGCAAAAACAAACGGCCCGCCTGAAAGGCGGGCCGTGATGCGATGCGTAGAACTGGCGCAGGGCCAGGTCTCAATGCTCGTGATGCAGATACTTCGCCTGGCGCGGCAGACGCAGGCTGACCAGGAAGGCCAGGACCATCATGCCGGTGACGTACCAGTAGAACGTGTTTTCGTGGCCGATGGACTTCAGGCCCAGTGCCACGTATTCGGCGGTGCCGCCGAAGATGGCGTTGGCCACGGCGTAGGCCAGGCCCACGCCCAGCGCACGCACTTCGGGCGGGAACATCTCGGCTTTCACGATGCCGCTGATCGACGTGTAGAAGCTGACGATAGCCAGCGCGATGCAGATCAGCAGCCCGGCCAGTTCGGGGCTCGACACGGTCTTGAGTGCGGTCAGGATCGGCACCGTGGCCAGTGCGCCCAGTGCACCGAACAGCAGCATGTTGTTGCGGCGGCCGATGCGGTCCGACAACGCGCCGAAGATCGGCTGCATGCACATGTAGAGGAAGAGGCAGCCTGTCATCACGTAGCTCGTGGTCTTGATCGGCATGCCCGCCGTGTTGACCAGGAACTTCTGCATGTACGTGGTGAACGTGTAGAAGATCAGGGAGCCGCCTGCTGTATAGCCGAGCACCGTGAAGAACGCGGCCTTGTGGTGACGGAACAGTTCGGTCACGCTGCCGGCTTCCTTGCTGTTGCGTTGTTGGGCCGTGCTGGTCTCATGCAGCGTGCGGCGCAGCAGCAGGGCCACAACTGCCGTGATGGCGCCTACCACGAACGGAATGCGCCAGCCCCAGGCCTTCAGGTCGGCTTCGGTCAGCAGTTGCTCCAGGATCACCACGACCAGCACGGCCAGCAACTGGCCGCCGATCAGCGTCACATACTGGAACGACGAGAAGAAGCCGCGCCGACCCTTGAGCGCCACTTCGCTCATGTACGTGGCGGTGGTGCCGTACTCACCGCCCACGGACAACCCTTGCAGCAGACGCGCCGCCAGCAGCAGTGCCGGTGCCCAGTTGCCGATGGCGGCATACGTGGGCAGGCACGCAATCAGCAGCGAGCCGAAGCACATCATGATCACGGAGATCAGCATCGAGTTCTTGCGGCCGTTGCGGTCGGCGATGCGGCCAAACAGCCAGCCGCCGATGGGGCGCATCAGGAAGCCCGCTGCAAACACGCCTGCGGTGTTCAGCAACTGTGCGGTCGGGTCGGCCTTCGGAAAGAACGACGGCGCAAAGTAGATCGCGCAGAACGCGTAGATATAGAAGTCGAACCACTCGACCAGATTGCCTGACGACGCGGCGACGATCGCGAAGACGCGTTTTCTGGTTTCTTCAGCGGTGGGTGGCGAGCCGACGTTGGCGGGAGAGGCGATGTCTGTCATAGGTGCTTATGGTCTTGGCGGCGTGCTGGCACCGCTGAATGGGAACTGGGCGAGGGTGCGTGTCCGGCATGGAATCCGGCGGGGGACGCATCCTGGGATGCCCGTTTGCGTGGTTAGCCTATCGTGGAATCCGCCGATCGCCCATGGGGGCAGCGTCTGACTCCGGAGAGACCTCCAGCATAGCCCTTGCCAGTAGCGGGTTTGCAGGGGATTGTTCCGCCAGGTGGAAAGAGTTTCCTATTGCGCCGTGCGTCGACGAAAAATTTCACTGGTCTGCATAACGTCATGCGGTTAGCTTGCACGGTGCCGCGGGCTGCGCAATGATGCAGAGCGATTCTGCATGGCGAGCCTTTCAATCTCCTTGTTCCATGATTCCGGTCCGATTTTTTCTTTTCCCATTGCTGCTGGCGCCGGCGCTTGTCTGCGCCGAGCCCGATCTCGTGCAATGCGATCGCGTCCATCAGGCAAGCCTGCGAACTGCCTCCGAAGCAGACTTGCTGGAGATGCGTTGCCGCGCACGCCGGATTTCGTACGAAGCCCCGCGCCTGAAAGGTGTGACGCAGAAATTCAAGGACGATCTGGTGTTTGCCTGCCTCGACCAGGCCGATGCCATCGAGCATCAGTTGCGCGTGATGTTCGGCTATACGCGGGAAGCGCTGGCACGCCGCAAATGTGACGAATAGACAGTCCGAAGAGTATTGTCAAATATTCCTGTCGGTTCTGTCCAAGTTGGCGAGGATTGTCAAAATTATTGGCCAGCGTAGTATGGGCGGCCATTGCAGGTGTACTGACTTATCCGGAGATTTGCCATGGCCCTCGACGCCGAATCCTTTTCGTTGCTGCGCGCTTCCGTGCAGCGTTTCATCGATGAACGCCTGAAGCCCGCCGAAGACACGCTCGAGGAAATCGACGATGTGCCGGCCGACATCGTGGCCGACATGAAGGAAATGGGTTTGTTCGGGATCTCGATTCCGGAGGAATACGGTGGCATCGGCCTGTCGATGTCGCAGGAATGCGATGTGGTCTATGACCTCGGTCACACGGCATTTGCGTTCCGCTCGGTGTTCGGCACGAACGTCGGCATCGGTTCGCAGGGCATCCTGATGGACGGTACCGAGGAACAGAAGCAGAACTACCTGCCGAAGATCGCCAGCGGCGAACTGGTCATCTCGTTTGCGCTGACCGAACCGAATGCCGGTTCCGACGCCGCCTCGCTGCAAACCCGCGCCGAACTCGACGGCGATCACTACATCATCAACGGCACCAAGCGCTTCATCACGAATGCCCCGCGCGCGGGTGCGTTCACGCTGATGGCCCGCACGGGCGGCCAGGGCGCATCGGGTATCTCGTCGTTCATCATTCCGGCCGATACGCCGGGCATCTCGCTGGGCAAACCCGACAAGAAGATGGGCCAGCGCGGCACCAAGACCTGCGACGTGGTGCTGGAGAACGTACGCGTGCCCGCCGCCAACATCATCGGCGGCGTGCCGGGCGTGGGCTTCAAGACGGCCATGAAGGTGCTGGACCGCGGTCGCCTGCATATCTCGGCGCTGGCATGCGGCATGGCGCACCGCCTGATTACCGATGCCGTCGAATACGCGAAGGAACGCAAGCAGTTCGGCAAGCCCATCGGCGATTTCCAGTTGATCCAGGCGATGCTGGCCGACAGCCAGGCCGAACTGTACGCGGGTCTGTCGATGGTGCGCGACTGCGCGCAGCGCTACGACGCCAAGCCGGCCGGCAAGAGCGATCCGGAAGTCAGCATGCTGGCGTCCTGCACGAAGATGTTCTGTACGGAAATGGTGGGTCGCGTCGCCGACCGTGCCGTGCAGATCCACGGCGGTGCCGGCTACATCGCCGAATACAAGGCCGAACGGTTCTATCGTGACGTGCGCCTGCTGCGCCTGTACGAGGGCACCACCCAGATCCAGCAACTGATCATCGCCAAGCAACTGCTGCGCGACTGATTTCGGGGCGGGCGCCGTCCGGCGTCCCGGTTAGCTAGCCCGGGCACATCGGGGCAGGGCACAAGAGGCAGGAGACAGGATGAGCAATATCCAGGTAACGGCTCCGCAAGGGCTGGTCGCTGCAAATAGTGATGCCGTGCATCGCCTGCGCGCCGTCGTGGCGACGTATCGCACGACGGTCCAGGCATACACGCTGGTGGTGTCGGCCGACGAACTGATCGCGCTCACGAACGGGCCGGAGCCCGCGCATTCGGCGCGCGACTATCGCGCCCAGGCCCATCTGGATCGACTGCGCGATACGGTGCGCGAGTCCGGCCTGGCGTTGCCCAGTGCGATTGTCGTGGCGGTGTCAGGGGGCCGCATGCGCTGCGAATGCGACCATCTCTATGCGCTGGAACTGCGCCCCGGCTCCGGTGACAGCCTGATCGTGCTGGACGGCCACGAGCGGCTCGCCGCGCTGGCCGCATCCGGGCGAGGCGACATCAAGACCCTGGTTACCGCCGTGCTGTGTGCAACGTCGATCGATGGCACCGACCATGCGTCGTCGGCTGCCACCGAGGCCGGCTGCGCGGTCATGCATACGTCAGCAGCAGCGCGCTGGGCCGGTGCCACGCGGGTCTGGCAGTAATCCCCGATTCAGGACCAGATACTGTCGGCCTCGCGCAGCAGGTGACCAGCCAGGATGTAGTCACCCAGGCGGGTCGCCTTGGCTTCGAGTTGTTCCAGTTCGTGATCGGCCAGCAGCCCGAGATCGAACTGGCAATAGAGATTCCGCTGCCGGAATGTGGTCTTGGGTTTGCCAAGGCCTGCCAGCAGGGCGTCGCGGGAACGGACAGCCACGCTTTCCTGTCCACGATACTGCACCTTGATGCCGCGCTTGTCTCCAAGCCGGCCGAGCTCCACGGCATCCTGCCATCCCGTTTCGTAATCCAGCTCAAGCGCAAACACTCGATTCGCATCCAGAAGCCTCAGCGCTTCTGCCTTGCTGCCAGCTCGTTCGATGGACATCCAAACCTCTAGTCTGAAAAACACTGTATGAATATACAGTGTTCGGTGGCGCGTCTCAAGGCTGACGTAACGTCTCCCGCGCTCAAGGATTGCCCGGCGCTCCGGCTTCGGTAGCCGGGGCGCCGCCGCCCGACGCGGCGGGTGCGGCAGAAGCGCCCGCGGCATTGCCGGGCGCCGCGCCGAAATCTCCGGCAAAGGCTTGCGACAGCGTCGCAGACCCCAGGTAGCGACGGATCGCGTCGTTGACTGCCCTAGGCGTGGCGGTGCGGATCCGCATTTCGATCTCGGCGGTGTGCGCCATCGTGCGGCCCAGATAAGCCTGGTTAGCCAGAGCGCCGGCGAGTGCACCGTCGCGTGTGCGGCTGATCTTGCCTTGCTCCAGCAAGCCGTTGGACGCTTCCGATAGTTCTTCCGCCGTAATGCCCTCTCGTACGAATCGCGCCATTTCCTCGTCCACGGCCTTGCGCAGGCGGGGAAGGTTTTGCGGCGCATACATGGCCCAGAGTCCGAAGCGTCCCGCACGGTCCAGCGCGCCAATGTTGATCGAACTCGATACACCGTAGCTGATGCCATCGCGTTGGCGCAGGCGGTCAGCCAGACGGCTGCGCATGCCGGTGCCGCCGAGCACGCGGCTGGCGATCAGCATCAGGGGGTAGTCGGGGGAATCGCTGACCAGATCGATAGGTTGCGACGCGGCGAACACGGCGTTTGCCTTGCCTGCTGTCTGGAGCGTGAACTGCGAGGCCGGAATGTCGATGAAGGGACGATCCACACGTTCGAAAGGCACCTGCGCGCGCCAGTCACCAAACAGCAATGCGGCCTGGCGCGAGGCATCCGCCGCATCGAAATCGCCAACGATGGCCAATTGCGCGTGTTCGGCACCGTAGTACTTTGCATGGAAATCGCGCAGGTCATCGAGCGTCACCGCGCGCAGTTCGGCCAGGCTCTCGTCGAAGGTTGGCGTGTAGCGCGGATCGCCCAGACGATAGGGGTTGCCGTGCCGGCCCAGCACGATGGGCGCCAGCGAACCCGGCTGGCTGCGCTGGCTCTCGATGCCGGCGATGCTGCTGGCGCGCAGCGTTTCCAGCTCGTTGCCGGGGAAGGTGGGCATGCGCAGTACCGTCCGCAACAACGCCATGAGGTCCGGCAGGTACTCGCGGCGCGTCTCGAAACGCACGGTCACCCGCTCGGCGCTGCCAGACACCGACACATTGGCTTTCAGTGCCTCGAAGCGATCGGCGATCTGCTGACGGGCGAACCCGCCCGCGCCGCGATCGAGCATGGCCGCCGTCATCGCTCCTGTCGATACCTTGCCCTGTAGCGTCTCCAGGCTGCCGATGCGCAGGATCAACGTGCCGTGGACCGCGCCACCCCGCGTGGGCTTGGGTAGCAGGGCCAGTTGCATGCCGTTTGGCAGCGTCTCGCGCAGCGTGTGGGCGTCGATGTTGGCGGGCGCGGGATCGAAAGCCGCCACCGCCGCAGCGGCGGGCTTGCCGGCGTAACCCTGCGTCAGCGCGGCCACGTCCGGCGAAGCGGGAATGGAAGCGAGTTGCGGCCGGTCACCGGGAATGAACTCGCCGACCGTGCGATTGGCGGGCCGGAAGTAGTTCTCGGCCACGCGCTGCACATCGGCAAGCGTGGTGGATTCCACGCGGTCGCGCGCGATGAAGAACAGACGCCAGTCGCCCTTGGCAATGGCGCCGGACAATGCAATGCCATAGGCGGCTGGATCATTCAGCGTCTTCTCGAATGCGTTGCGCAGGCGAACGCGTGCGCGTTCCAGTTCTTCCTGCGTGACCGGCTGCGTTGCGAGACTTTCCACGGTGGCGACCAGGGCGTCGCGCACCGGTTCGATGGGACGATCCTTGCTGGTGCCTGCGGCAAATCCGATCACGCCGGGGTCCTTCATCGTCGTGAAGTACGAGCCCTGCCAGGCTGCCTTGCGCGTATCCACGAGCGCGCGCTCCAGGCGGCCTCCCGGGGTATCGGCCAGTATCACCGACAGCAGGTCCAGTGCCGTGCTATCGGCATGGGCGCCGGGTGCCACGTGGTACATGGTCGCCACGATGCGGCTGTCGCCGGAGCGTGTCAGCGTGACCTCGCGCAAACCCTCCTGCGGGGGCTCCACGGTGTATTCGGGCGGCAGCACGCGCGTGGGGCGTGGAATCGGTCCGAACGCCTGCTCGATCCGCGCGAGCGTGCGGGCCGGGTCGAACTGGCCGGTCACGACGAGCACGGCGTTGTCGGGCTGGTAATAGCGCCGATAGAACGCCTGCAGGTTCTCGATCCCCACGCGCTCCACATCGCTGCGCGCACCGATCACGGCCTTGCCGTAGTTATGCCAGCGGTAGGCGGCGGCATACATCTGCTGCTGCAGCATCCGCATGGGATTGTTCTCACCGATCTCCATCTCGTTGCGGACCACGCTCATCTCGCTGTCCAGATCGGCTCGCGCCACGAAGCTGTTGACCATGCGGTCGGCTTCCATGCGCAGCGCCCAGTCGAGGTTGTCGTCGCTGGCCGCGAAGGTCTGGAAGTAATTGGTGCGGTCCTGATTGGTCGTGCCGTTGTACTGCATGCCGCGCCGCGCGAACTCGGTGGGAATCGTCCGACCGGGCAGTGAGGGTGTGCCCTTGAACAGCAGATGTTCTAGCAGGTGCGCCATGCCGGTTTCGCCATAGTTCTCGTGGCGGCTGCCCACCAGATACGTCATGTTGACGGTGGTGGTGGGCTGGGCGTCGTCGGGGGCGAGCAGGATGCGCAGGCCGTTGGGCAGGCGGTATTCGGTGATGCCTTCGACGGTTGTCACCGGCGTGGCGCGTGCGACGGGCGCGGCCGCCGCAGCGGTAGACGCCGGCTTCCCGGCAATCTTTGCGGCAGAAACAGGAGCGGCCAGCAGTGCGCAGGCGAGGCCGGCGATGGTGACGATGCGGACAACGGAACAACGACGGACCATGAAAACTCCGAACGCGGCGCCTGACGCCGCAAGTGAGCAGATTCTAGCCGCTGCCGGGTACTGCGGAACGCGGCCCAACGCACTTTCAGAATCGGGGACATTTCGCCCATGATCCAGCGCATGGCGCGGCGCAGGAAGAGCCCGAGGCGAATGTCCGATTCCAGCGCATTCGATCGACACCAAAGGCGTACGATGCACGGCATGGAACTCGATCCCGACACCTGCTACAAGGCCATCGCCTCGCATGACCGGCGCTTTGACGGACGCTTTTTCGTCGGCGTGTCGTCCACGGGCGTGTATTGCCGGCCGATCTGCGCCGTGCGCACGCCCAAACGCGAGAACTGCACGTTCTACGAATCGGCGGCGGCAGCGGAGAAGCATGGCTTCCGGCCGTGCTTGCGCTGCCGGCCCGAACTGGCGCCCGGCCATGGCCTGGCCGACATCTCGGGGCGGCTGGCGCAAGCCGCCGCCACGCTGATCGACGAAGGATTCATGGCCGAGGCGGGCGTGGCGCAACTGTCCGCGCGCATCGGCGTGACCGAGCGGCATTTGCGGCGCCTGTTCGACACCGAGTTCGGCGTGTCCGTGCATGAGTACGCCCAGACGCAAAAGCTGCTGCTGGCCAAGCGGCTGCTGACCGATACCACGCTGCCGGTTACGCAAGTGGCGCTGGCGGCGGGTTTCGGCAGTGTGCGGCGCTTCAATGATGTGCTCAAGGAACGCTACGGGCTGACGCCGCTGGCCATGCGCCGCCGCGCCGCTGACGGCATGGCGGATCGACTGGTGTTCGAACTGGGATACCGTCCGCCGCTGGCATGGGCCGAGTGGCTTGAATTCCTGAATGTGCGGATCGTGGATGGTGTCGAACAGTCGCACGGCGGGGTCTACACGCGGACGATCGCAATCGACGCCGACGGCCAGCGGCATCTGGGCTGGGTGCGGCTCGAACATGTGCCGAAGCGGACTGTGGTGCGCGTGACCTTGTCCGCATCGCTGGCCCGGGTGATTCCACAGGCATTGGGCAAGGTCCGCCGGCTGTGCGATCTGGGATGCCGGCCCGATATCGTCGATGCCCATCTAGGGGACCTCGCGGCCGGCACGCCCGGCATGCGGCTGCCCGGCACGTTCGATGGACTGGAGATTGCCGTGCGGGCCATCATCGGCCAGATCATTTCGGTGGTGCAGGCGCGGCGCATCCTCGTGCGGCTGGTGCAGATCGCAGGCGATGCCCTGCCCGAGGATGCGCGGGCGGGCTTGATCTCCGTACCGCACGCCGCCCCATTGACCCACGCCTTTCCCACCGCGCAGGCACTGGCCGCGCTGCCGGACGCCGACTATCAGGCGGCCGGCGTGGCGCTGGGCAAGATCCGCTCGATCCGTGCGCTGGCACGCAAGATAGTGGCCGGCGATATCCGGCTGGACCCGCATGCGGCGCCCGACGACACCGTAGCGCGGCTGCGCGAGATCGAGGGCATCGGCGACTGGACCGCGCAGTACGTGGCCATGCGCGCGCTGGGCTGGCCCGATGCATTTCCGGGCACCGACTACGCGTTGCGCAAGGTGCTGGGCGTCAGCACTGTCCGCGCGATGCAGAACATGACCGTGCACTGGGCGCCATGGCGTGCCTATGCGGCAATCCACCTGTGGCACCGATACGAAGTGCTCAAGCAAGGTGGCGCAATCGAACAGGAGGAGCAGGCAGCATGAAACACCACCGCATCATCGACAGCCCCCTGGGCCATATCCTGCTGCGCGCCGAAGCCGGTGCGCTGACGGGCTTGTTCTTCTCGGGCCAGAAATATTATCCCGACCATCCTGCGCAGGAAGGTGTGGTGTCCGGTGCCGATGCACGCGTGCTGGCGCAGGCCGAGGAGGAACTGCACGCGTACTTCGACGGATCTCTGCAGGTCTTCGCGGTGCCGATCCGGTTCGCCGGCAGCCCGTTCCAGCAACGGATCTGGCAGGCGCTCTGCGACATCGGCTTTGGCGAGATGTCGACCTACGGGCAGCTTGCGGCGGGCATCGGCCTACCGCCCAGCCATTCGCGCGCCGTGGGCGGCGCGGTGGGGCGCAACCCGCTGTCGGTCATCGTGCCGTGCCATCGCATTGTGGGCGCGTCGGGTGACCTGACCGGTTACGCGGGCGGTGTGGATCGCAAACGTGCGCTGCTGTCGATGGAAGGCACGCTGCATCGGCCTGCCATGCGCCAGGCTTCGCTCGTCCTCATCCCAGATTGCTGACCCCGAGCGCGACGCCCAGTCCGCACAGCGTCGAGCCGATCAGCCGATCCAGTAACCGCTGACGCCGCAGCATGGCTGTGCGCAACGCGGCTGAACCGAAGGCCCAGGCGACGAGGCTGAACCACGCCCAGTGCGCCACCGACATGAACAGGCCGTAGCCGAATTGCACGGGCAGCGGCGTATGGACGTTCACCACCTGCGTGTAGGTGCTGACCACGAACAACGTGGTCTTCGGGTTCAGCGCATTGGTCAGGAATCCCATGCGCAGCGCCGCCGCGCCGGAGATGGCGGGCGCGGCCGAGGTATCGACCGTCAGCGGTGTCCGGTTGCGCAGCGTCTGGAAGCCGATCCAGATCAGATAGCCCGCCCCCAGCAACTTGATCGCCCCCAGCAGCGCATGGGCATGGGCGATCAGCAGCGTGACACCGAACATCGTGTACGCCACATGCACCTGCACGCCAAGCGCGATACCCAGTGCGCAGAGCAGGCCCGTGCGTCGGCCTGAGATGTAGCTGTTGCGCGTGACCATCGCGAAGTCCGGGCCCGGACTGATGACGGCGAGGATGGTGATCGTGGCAACGGCCAGCAATTCAGTGGAGGGGAGCATTTCAGTCAGTTTTTGTGAGAGATGGTCGAGGTTCAGGCTGGCATTTTGTCTCGCAGAAATGGGTACGCAAAGCGATATATACTCGCCGGATTACGTGAGAAAAACTGACTGATTGGCATGAATGCGATGCACTGGCTGGGATGGATTCGCTTCTTCGAGGCCGCTGCGCGCCATCAGAACTTCGCGCGGGCCGCCGAGGAACTCCACCTAACGCACGGCGCGATCAGCCGCCAGATTCGCCAACTGGAGGAGGCCCTAGGCGTTGAGCTGTTCGAGCGCCGCAACCGGGCGGTCTTCCTGACGGACGCGGGCCGGACGCTGCATGAGGCCGCTACGCAGTCCATGGAGCTGCTGGCCGCCACAGTCGAAAAGATCCGCGCGCCCGCCCCGGCTGCTGCGCTGGTGCTGTCCTGCGAGCCCACCATCGCCATGCGCTGGCTGATTCCCCGCCTTGGCCGATTCTCCGCCGCGCATCCGGATATCCCGCTACATCTGATGGCAGCGGGCGGGTCGGTGGATTTCGCCACCAGCGGCATCGATGTTGCACTGCGGCGTAACGATTTCCCCTTCGATCCCCGCTGGCATACGCGCGAATTGCTGCCGGAAAAAGTGGGGCCGGTCTGTCGTCCGGATCAGGCGGATGTCCCGCCCGCCCAGATGGTCAGGTTGCACACGCGCACGCGGCCTGACGCCTGGCAGCGCTGGGCGCGGAGTGCCGAGGGGCACCTCGCACAGCCGAACCGGTTGAACGACGTCTGGTACGAGCACTTTTACCTGAGCCTGCAGGCTGCCGCCGCAGGCCAGGGCTGGGCGGTGGCGTCCGAGCTGATGGTGACCGACGAACTGGCCGATGGGCGGCTGGTGGCGCCGGCTGGCTTCGTGGCCGATGGCTCGGCCTATCATCTGATTTCGCCAGTACCATTTGCCCGCGATGCCCGCCGCCGGGCGTTGCTCGAATGGCTGCGTGGCGAGCTTTCCGCCTCCCCTTGCACGTAGTGGTTTTTCGGCGCGGAAAGCGTAGCGGAAGCTACCCCTCGGAAGTCTGTCGCTAAAGTTGCGTATTATTTTGCCGAAGGCCTTCCCATGAGCTTGCGCCTCTAAGAGGGCGCGCTTACCATGCGGCGCTGGCCGCCCGACCCTATATCAGCGAGTTGCGTCGTTCACCCCAATCCAGGTCGCCGGCGACGTAACCACCATTTGAAGTGCGTATTTCCATGAGTCTTCAAGATCCCCGCGGGCCGCAGGCAGGCCAATTCCCATCCCAGGCCGAGGGCGAGCCGGACGATCATGGCTCGACGCATTCGGACGAGCGCTATCGGCTGACGCACAGCTCGCAGATCGGCACCGTGCTGCGCGACATGGCCTGGCAGAAGTGCCTGCTGAACGTGCGTTCCAGGAAGGGGTCGGAAATCGTGACGTCGATCCTGCACGTGGACCCGGCCAACCGGACCTTCATCTTCGACTGGTGCCGCGTCGATGGCGACCGCCAGGCGCTGATGTCGTCAGAGCAGAACGCGTTTTCGGGTCTGCTGCGCGGGGTGCCGGTGAATTTCACCATCGGCGCTCCCGGTGCCACGCGTTTCGAAGGCGGCCCGGCATTCATCGCGGACTTCCCGGAAAAGCTTTATCACTTCCAGCGCCGCCGTCATTTCCGCGCGCGCACCCTGCTGACCAAGGGTTATCGCTGCGAGATCCAGTTGCCGGACTCAGCCGACAAGACCGCGCTGCAACTCGATATCGCCGACCTTTCGCTGTCGGGCGTGGGGTTGCGCTCCCGTGCGGTGGGTGCCGACAAGCTGCCGGTGGGCACCACCATCAAGCGATGCCGGCTCGATTTCGGGGAACTGGGGCGTCTGGAAGTGGATATGCAGGTGGTGGGCCACTGGCTGGTGGGTTTCGATGACAACACCGTCCACCACTACGGCTGCGCCTTCCTGAACCCGGATGGCCGCATGGAAAACTTCCTGCAGCGCCTGGTGTTCCAGCTGGAACTGGCGCACCGGGGCTAGTACCGAGGCAAATACCGGGGCCAGACGCCCCGGCTCGGGACCTCAGGTGCCGACGAGCTTGCCGATCGCGGTTGCCGCCTCGCGCATGGGACTGAGCAGCCGCGCGATCATTTCCGATTCCGACACCTTGTTGGCCTTCACGCTCACGCTGATGGCCGCCACGACCGCGCCCGCCTGCGAGCGCACCGGCACCGCAATCGCGCGGAGGCCGGGCTCGAGTTCCTCGTCGATCAACACATAGTCAAGTTCACGCGCGCGCTGGAATGCGGTTTCCAGCTCCGGCCGCGACACCTTGGTCAGCAGTGTGCGCGGGCGCAGTTCGGCGTGTTCGAAAAACGCTTCGAGCACGGCGTCCGGCTGGTGGGCCAGCAACAGACGGCCCGTGGAGGTGCAGTAGGCCGGCAGCCGGCTACCCATGCCCAGCGCATGGGTCAGCACTCGCTGCACCTCCGAGCGCACCAGATAGAGGATGTCGATGCCGTCGAGAATGGCCAGCGCCGACGTTTCGTGCACGCGGTTGCTGAGCGTATCCAGGATCGGCTGGGCCAGCGACACCAGCGAGGTCGACGAGAAATACGCATGCCCCAGATGCAGCACGCGCGGACGCAGCGCAAAGTGCCCGTCCTGCTGGCTCACATAGCCAAGCTGCTCCAGCGTATAGAGACAGCGGCGCACGGAGGCGCGCGACAACTGCGTGCGCTGCGCGACCTGCGAAATGGTGAGCGGGCGCTTACGCTCGGAGAATGCCTCGAGCACTGTCAGACCCCGGGCCAGCGACAGCATGAAATTGGGATCGCCCGCGAAGCTGTTGAGGATGTCGGCCGGCGGGTGGGCGGCGCGTACGGTATCGGCCTGGGCCGGCTTGAGCGTGATGGGGCTGGGGGCGTCCATGAAGGCGGTAGGGGGCGTTGGGGCGTTGCGCGTTCGATAATCGCGCATCTTAACGCTCCGGCTCCACAAAGGCGAACTCCGGACAAAAAAATATCGCCGCTCGGGGCGGCGATTGGGCAAGGGGGTTGTCAGCCAGGGGTCGTGGCGACCCGCCAAGTATAGAGATGTGCACAGAGACATTACATACAACTTCGGTGGGGTAACGAGTGGTGTACTTATCGAATGCAATCCTTGCCTGGTTGCCTCATGGTTTGCCCAGGAAAAGGTAGATTGCGTACTGACCGGCGGCCGCGCGTCCATAGGCCAGATAGAGCGGGCCCACGGGGCTATCCACGCCCAGGAAGATCGATCCCGATTTAAGCAGGCCGGTCGGGCTGCCCGGCACCAGCGGCGCCCCGACGCGGCCGGCTTCGAACGATGCGCCGGCATAGACGCCGTCCAGGAAGGTCTGGTGGACGAGCTTGTTGTAATAGACCAGCCGCGCGAACTGCAGGTTGCCGCCAATCAGTTGTCCGGTGCTGTAGCCGGATTGCTGCAGGAAGCCGCCCCACTGGAAGAGGTCATAGCGCGGCAGCCCCGGCCCGCCGAGATTGCTGCCAGCCCGTACTCCCACGCTGAGCGTGTGGTTGCCGACCGAATATGCGCCCGTGGCATTGAACTCACCCTTCGTATAGGTGTTGGTGGCACCCATGCCCGCCTGGGAGGAATAGATGTTCAGCACGCCCCCATACCCGAAGCGCGGGAAGTGGGTGTTGTCGAGCTGGTCCAGGAGCAGGCGGCCGGTGATCGCGCGACGGTCCACGCTGCTGGCAGTGGCTGGCGTCAGTGTTTCCGGTCCGGTGGATAGCGACACGTTCTGATGCCCGATCACCACGCCCAGCCTCGCCTCGCCGTACTTGGTGAACTGGCTGCCGATATCGAATCCGAAATCGGTGCGGCGCAGATCGTACTCCGCAATCTTCGAATCGCCACTGAACACGTTCACAGGGCGGCGTTCCAGTTCGATGCGGGGCGCAACGAAGAAGAACTGGCGCGTATCGAGCGGTTGGTAGAACTCGCTGACCAGGCTCGAGGTCTGCCCTACCTGCGCATCGGTGCGCCATTCCGCGCCAAGCTGGTTGAGCCAGGTGCGCCGGTAGCTGGCCAGCAGGTTGAAGTAGGCATTGCCACGGAAATCAGAACTCAGGCCCAGTCCGAAGCGTAGATAGTCGGGGCCGTAGGTTTTCTCGATGGCATCCACGGCCATGATGCGTTTGCCGGGTTCTTCCAGGAAACGATAGTTCACATGCTCGAAATCGCCAGTGCCGAACAGGCGCCGCATGTCGCGGTCCAGCGTGGCCTGCGTGATTGGCTGGCCCGGCTTGGTTTCCATGGTGGCCGCCGCAAAGGCTGGGTTGACGCGTTCCAGCGGCGCGAAGCGGATTTCATCGACGGGCGCCGGATTGCTGGGCGGCAGCGCGCGCTGGGCGGTACGCAGCGCGGCGTACTGCTCAGGCGGCAGGGAGAGTGCCGATAGCCGCTCTGCCTGGCGCTGCGCGGCGGCCTCGCCAATCGGAATGGTCTTCAGCAGGTGATTGAAGTCGCCGGCAGAGAAATCGCCGAGTTCGGGCAGGATCAGGATGTCGGTGGGCTGCAGCGACGCCAGCGACGTGCGCACGTTCTGCTCGGTCAGGATGTTGAGCATCTGCCCGGTCACGCCGATCAGCGACGTCAATTCCTCTCGCTTCATCAGCGGGGTGCCCAGGTTCACGGCGATGACGATATCGGCACCCATCTTGCGCGCCACGTCTACGGGCAGGTTGTCCGTCAGGCCGCCATCGACCAGCAGCTTGCCCTGGTATTCGGTGGGCGCCACGGCGCCGGGCACCGACATGCTGGCGCGCATGACGTTGGCCAGTTCGCCCTGGCTGAACACGACGGGTGTGCCGGCCACCAGGTCCGTGGCCACTGCGCGGTAAGGAATCGGCAGGTCGTCGAAATCGCGGTAGCCCGGCGCATTGGCCAGTTGCCGCAGCACGGTTTCCAACTGCACGCCCGACACCACGCCTTTCGGCAGCAACAGACCGTCCGCGCGCACGCCGATCTCGGGTGTGACGAGGTTGGTGTGGTCCTCGATCTTGCGGCGGATCGCCAGGTCCTGGCGCGGTGGCCTTTCCTTGAACAGCGATTCCGTGCTGAGTCCGCCAACCAGTTTCTCCATATTGGCCGTGCTCATGCCGGTGGCATACGCCCCGCCCACCAGGGAGCCCATGCTCGTCCCGGCGATGCAGTCTACCGGCACCCGTAGTGCCTCCAGCACCTTGAGCACGCCGATGTGCGCCGCGCCACGGGCGCCGCCGCCGGACAGCACCAGACAGACCTTGGGCCGGCCCGGTGGCGGCGGCACGGTGGATGGCACGGGCTTGGCCGGATCGGCGGGCGTCAGCGGTGACGGAGCGACAGGTGCGGGGTTTGGCGGGGGCAGCAACTGGCCGCCCGCCTCGGAAGCCGCGGCGGCGGGCATGACGGCAGCCATCATCGCCAGGCAGGCGAGCATGCGTGCAGCCCGGTGCAGGATGGAAAGGACACGTGAAGCTGGGACCATGGCTCGATGCAGTCCACCGGTATTCGACTCCGCGCAACACTAGCAGCAGTGCCGTGTGCCGCGCCGTGCCGACAAAACAATTCATCACGGGCATGGATTCCTGCATAACAGAGTTTGATCGGGGCCACATTGGCCCAAGGTCCCGGTCCGGCCTGCCGGGACCGCAATGACGCGGGCGGCATATACTGGCGCGGTACTCTTTTTTCTGCCGCATCGTGTCTGCTGACGACTCCTTTTCCCTTCCCGATGACCCCAAGCCGTTGCCACCGGACCGTCCCGGCGACAACGAGTGCTGCCAGAGCGGCTGCGATCCCTGCGTGTTCGATTTCTACAACGACGAGATGGAGCGCTATCGGCAGGAACTCAGGGCCTGGGAAGCACGGCAGGCCGGACGCGTGAAGATCGACTCGTGAGCGACACCGCGCCCCCGGCATTGCTCGATTTTGTGCGGCAGCACCGCCGCCTGTTCGTGCTGACCGGCGCCGGCATCAGTACCGATTCGGGCATCCCCGGTTATCGCGACGAGGAGGGCCGCTGGCAGCGTTCCGCGCCGATGACGATCAGCAAGTTCATGAGCGGCCACGCCGCGCGGCAACGCTACTGGGCGCGCAGCTTGCTGGGATGGCCCGTGGCGGCCTCGGCCATTCCCAATGTGAGCCATCGCGTAGTGGCGCAGCTTCAGCACGCCGGGCGCGTGTCGGCGCTGGTCACGCAGAACGTGGACGGCCTGCACCAGCGCGCTGGCAGCCATCATGTGATCGAACTTCACGGCAGCATCGGCCATGTCATCTGCCTGTCATGCGCCACGCGCTATGCACGGGCAGACTTGCAGCGCTGGCTGTGGCAACACAATCCCGAGTTCCATGACATCACGGCGCTGCCTGCCGCCGATGGGGATGCGCATCTGGAGTCGCCGCTGTTCGACAACTTTACGGTGCCAGTGTGCGAACGCTGCGAAGGCGTGCTTAAGCCGGATGTGGTGTTCTTCGGCGAATCGGTCCCGCGCGAGCGGGTGGACGCGGGTCGTGCGGCGCTCGACGAATCCGATGCGGTGCTGGTCATCGGCTCATCGCTGACCGTCTTTTCGGGCTACCGCTTCTGCCTCTGGGCGAAGGAGCGCGGGTTGCCGCTTGCGGCACTCAACCTAGGCACCACGCGCGCCGATCCGCTGCTGGCACTCAAGGTGTCGGCGCCCATCGGGCCGACGCTGGCCGTGTTGGGTGGAGAGCTTGGCCTCGACGCCGGCTGACGGGCCTCATTTCAAGTTCAACTGCACCCGTACTTCCTCTGGCGCCACGGTAATCGCGCCCGGCACCACTTCCTTGCCATTGAAGCGGAGTTCGTCCGGCTTGAAGGTGTGGAGCGGATAATCCTTGAGTAACTGCTCGGCCACCACGGCGCCGATGGCATTGAGTTGCTGGCCATATTGCGCCATGCCCTGTACCTGCACATCCTGGACAGTGGGCTTGTCGAGCAGCACGGCGCGCTGCGTGGCGTCGTACCGCACGCCGCTGTTCAGCGACATCGTGCCGTTGACCGGCGGCGTAGGCAGCACGGTATTCGTCATGACCGCATCCACCTGCGTGGTGACGCGGTTTGAGGTCGGGTCGAGTACGAGGCGGGGGTGCGACAGCTTCACGCTGACCAGTTCGCCGTAACGCAGCGTGGCGGGGAACCTCTTCTCCACGGCGCTCTGCAGTTCGGCCTTGCTGAAGGTGTATTCGCCGGTCCAGACGTTGTAGCCAGCGTGGGCACTCAGCGAAGCGATGGCGAGCAAGGTGGCGGCGAGTCGCCGTGCGGTCGTGGCGGTCAGGGGCATGGCGCTCCGGAGCAGGTGATCGATCACCGTCTGACAGACAGCGCGCGGCGATCGTTCCGGCATGTGATCCAGACGTTCCAATGCTTCAGCGTTCAGTAGTGCGGAGGGATTTCGTGCTGCGGACCGGCTTCGGCGGCGCTCGACGCACTGGCGCGGACCTGCTGGTAAAGCGCGCGGAACTGGGCCTGCAGCAGGTCGATCTGCTGCTGTTGGCGCGCGACGGTCAGGTTCAGGGTCTCGATCAGGTCCTCCTGGAAGGCGACCTTGATTTCGAGATCGGTCAGGCGGGATTCCATCAGCGTTTCTCCGGTTGGCCGCGCATTGTACGGGATGCGGCCAACCGGGCCGATGGATGGTCGCGCGGGTCAGGCCTTGTAGACCAGCACCATCCAGGTAATGCCGAACTTGTCGACCACCATGCCAAAGCGCTCGCTGAAGAACGTCTTGTCGGCCGGCATCATGACCTTGCCGCCCTGCGACAGTGCCTGCATCGTGCGATCTACCTCGGCGGCATCCACGGCGTTGTAGGCCAGCGAGAAGCCCTTGAAGTCCGTCTGGCCCTTGCACTCGCCATCGGAACCCATGATGACCGTATCGCCGATCTTCAGCGCCATGTGCATCACCTTGTCACCGTTCTGCGCCGCAGGTGTGCAGCCTTCGCCGGCTCCCGGAGGCGCGTCCTTGAAACGCATCAACCCTTGCACCTGGGCGCCAATGGCGGTCTTGTAGAACTCGGCCGCTTCTTCCGCGCGACCGTCAAAAAACAGGTACGACTCGATCTTCGAAGACATCGACAACTCTCCTTGGGGTGGGTCCCGGGGGTCGGGAGGTGTGCTGGACCGGCGTTTGTGTACGCCGTCCACAAAAGACTAGTCGAGGGTCCCGGGCATGTCCACATATATTTTGGACCGCCGCCGGTTTGGCGCTGGCGCCGCGACATGTCACAATTCACGGTTACGAGTTTCGGGCGCCGGACCGGCTCGCCGCACGATCGATCGATGCGGGGGCGCCCCAAGAGCCGACAAATTCACCTGGTTTCTGGCGATGACTACCATCCTGCAGCACATTCCTTCCGGCCAGCGCGTCGGAATCGCCTTCTCGGGCGGACTCGACACCAGCGCCGCGCTTCTCTGGATGCGCCAGAAAGGCGCCATTCCCTACGCCTACACGGCCAACCTGGGCCAGCCGGACGAGCCGGACTACGACGACATCCCGCGCCGTGCCATGGCTTACGGTGCCGAGGCTGCCCGCCTGGTGGACTGCCGCACGCAACTGGTGGCCGAAGGTATCGCCGCGCTGCAATGCGGTGCGTTCCATATCTCCACCGCTGGCGTGACGTACTTCAACACCACGCCTATTGGCCGCGCCGTGACCGGCACGATGCTGGTGGCCGCGATGAAGGAAGACGGCGTCAACATCTGGGGCGATGGCAGCACGTTCAAGGGCAATGACATCGAGCGCTTCTACCGCTACGGCCTGCTGACCAACCCGGGCCTGCAGATCTACAAGCCGTGGCTGGACCAGCAGTTCATCGACGAACTGGGCGGCCGCACGGAGATGTCCGAGTTCATGCGCCAGAACGGCCATGACTACAAGATGTCGTCGGAAAAGGCGTATTCGACCGACTCCAACATGCTCGGCGCCACGCACGAGGCCAAGGACCTGGAGCACCTGAACTCCGGTATCCGCATCGTCCAGCCGATCATGGGCGTGCAGTTCTGGCGCGATGAAGTGGAAGTGAAGCGCGAGGAAGTGACCGTGCGCTTCGAGGAAGGCCAGCCGGTGGCGCTGAACGGCAAGACGTTCGCCAACGCCGTGGACCTGTTCATGGAAGCCAATGTCATCGGTGGCCGCCATGGCCTGGGCATGAGCGACCAGATCGAGAACCGCATCATCGAAGCCAAGAGCCGCGGCATTTACGAAGCCCCGGGCCTGGCGCTGCTGTTCATCGCCTACGAGCGCCTGATCACCGGTATCCACAACGAAGACACGATCGAGCAGTACCGCGACAACGGCCGCCGCCTGGGTCGCCTGCTGTACCAGGGCCGCTGGTTCGATCCGCAGGCCATCATGCTGCGCGAAACCGCCCAGCGCTGGGTGGCTGGTGCCATCACCGGCGAAGTGACCATCGAACTGCGTCGTGGCAACGACTACTCGATCCTGAACACGACTTCGGACAACCTGACCTACAAGCCGGAACGGCTGACGATGGAAAAGGGCGAGTCGATGTTCACGCCGCTGGATCGTATCGGCCAACTGACGATGCGCACGCTGGACATCGTCGATACGCGCGAAAAGCTGCAGACGTATGCCAAGACCGGCCTGCTGTCGACGCAGACCAGCGCCGCGCTGCCGAAGCTCGAAGACTGAGCGGCATCGGCCTGAAACAAGAAACCGGCACGAGCGATCGTGCCGGTTTTTTTTCGTCCTGCGCAAGCCAGTGGCGTGCCAGCACGCATCGCCGCATCGCGGCACAATGCTGGCTCAGTCAAACGGGGATCACCATGCCAGATTTCGCGATGCAGTACCGCCGCCTCGGCGCCAGCAACCTGAACGTCTCCACCCTGTGCCTGGGCACGATGATGTTCGGGGACCAGACCGATGATGCCGAAGCCGGCCGCATCGTCGATAGCGCCCGCGCGCACGGCGTCAACTTCATCGACACGGCGGATGTCTACACAAAAGGCGCCTCCGAGGAGATGGTGGGCCGCTTGCTGAAGGGCGACCGGGCCGACTGGGTGTTGGCCACCAAGCTGGGCAACGTCATGGGCAAGGGGCCGAACCAGCAGCACTACTCGCGCACGTGGATCATGCGCGAAGTGGAAGACAGCCTGCGCCGCCTGGCCACGGACTATGTGGACATCCTCTACCTGCATCGCGATTTCGCCGGCGCCAATCTGGAAGAACCCGTGCGCGCCATGGGCGACCTGATTCGCGCGGGCAAGATCCGTTACTGGGCTGTCTCCAATTTCCGGGGCTGGCGCATCGCCGAGATCGCCGGGTTGTGCGACAAGCTCGGCGTGCCGCGTCCGGTGGCCTGCCAGCCGTATTACAACCTGCTGAACCGCATGCCCGAGGTGGAGATCCTGCCCGCGTGCCAGCATTTCGGCCTGGGCGTGGTGCCCTACAGCCCGATTGCGCGCGGCGTGCTCACCGGGAAATACTTGCCCGGCCAGGCGCCCGCCGAAGGCACGCGCGCGGGACGTGCCGACCGTCGCATGATGGAAACCGAATTCCGCGAGGAGTCGCTGGTGATCGCCCAGACGCTGAAGGCCCATGCGGAAGCGCGCGGCCTGAGCGCAGGCCAGTTCGCCACCGCCTGGGTACTGGCGAATCCCATCATCAGCTCGGTGATCGCGGGGCCGCGTACGCTGGCGCAGTTCGAGGACTATTTTGGTGCAGTCGGGGCGGCCATCTCGGCGCAGGAAGAGACGATGGTCGATGACCTCGTGCCGCGCGGGCATGCGTCCACGCACGGCTATAGCGATCCGAACTACCCGTTCGGTGGCCGGCCTGTGCAGGACGCGTAACGATGACAAACCGGTGCGACATTTACACGCGGTGTTGACACCGCAAGTGTGACGCCCGGTCGGCCTGAGCCGCACCTGTTGCGCGGATGCCCACGCGGGTATGTTTGAATGCGTGCGGCAGCCAACTTCTCCCCCACAAACGGCTGCCGATACGCGTAATATAAAAACACGCGGCGGCTGTTGGATGACGGTCGCCGGACGTGGGCTTGGAGTCGGCGACGCCTGCCGAAACGGCGGGGCCGGCGCAACCGGATGCGAAACGTGTCACGTCGTGGCTGGATTCTCGCAGGGATGGCGGTGGTCGTATGCGGTGGTGCTTACATCGTCGTGAGCGTCGTCGCTAGCGAGGCTCGCACCTCCCAATGGCAGGCTCGCTACATGAGCCGGCTGGGCAGCACGTTGACGTATGAAATCCAGCCCGGCGCCAGCGACAGCATCCGCTATCCCCACTCCGGGCCCTACGACCTGCGGCTCGGCTATGAACGGCTGGGCGAGTTTGGCGAACGCTTGCTGAGAGAGGGGTACCTCACGATCTCGCAGTCGCGCATGTCGCCCGATATGGTGCGGTTGATGGAGCAAGGTATCTTCCCGCCCTATCGCGAGAAGAGCCAGGCCGGCCTGCTGGTGCGGGATTGCAACGCGATGACCATGTCGCAAGACCGCTTCCCGCAACGGCAGTATGACGATTTCGAGGCCATCCCCAAGGTGCTGGTGACCTCGCTGCTGTTCGTCGAGAATCAGAACCTTCTCAATCCCGAATACCCGATGATGAATCCGGCGCTGGACTGGCGCCGGCTGTCGCGTGCCGTGCTCGACCAGGGTATCAGGCTGGCGGACCGCAGCCACGGCACGCCGGGCGGCAGCACGCTGGCCACGCAGATCGAGAAGTATCGCCATTCGCCGGAAGGCAAGACGCAGTCGATTCCCGACAAGCTGCGGCAGATGACCTCCGCTTCACTGCGCGCCTATCGCGATGGACCTGACACGCTGCGGGCACGCGAGAACATCGTCGTCGACTATCTCAATACCGTGCCGATGTCTGCACGGGCCGGCCACGGTGAGATCGACGGGTTGGGCGACGCGCTCTACGTCTGGTATGGCGAGGACTTTACCGAGATCAACGGGCTGTTGCGCAGCATGGACCCGCGCAACCCCACGCCGCGCCAGGCACAGGCGTACAAGCGCGCGTTGTCGCTGATCATCTCGCAGCGGCGGCCCTCGTACCATCTGCGTCGCGACGATACAAACCTCGATGCCCTGACGGCCAGCTATCTGCGCCTGTTGGCCTCGGCCAATGCGATCACGTCCGAACTGCGCGACGCGGCGCTGGCGCAATCGCTGGACAAGGCGCCGCCGCCGCCACGGCCGCAGCCAGAGCCATGGGTCACGCGCAAGGCCATCAACCAGGTGCGCAACGATGTCTCGCGGCTGCTCCATGTCGATAGCCGCTATGACCTGGATCGCCTCGACCTGACGGTCGACAGCACGATCAATCGCGAGGCACAGCGCGTGGTGACGGAAACGCTGCAACGCATCCGCAACAAGGACGACGCGCGGCAGATGGGTCTCTACGGCAAGAACCTGCTGCGTGATGGCGATGACCCGTCGCGGCTCGTGGCCAGCTTCACATTGTTCGAACGGTCGGGCAATGCCAGCGTGGTGCGCGTGCAGGCCGACAACGTGGACAAGCCTTTCGATATCAACAATGGCGCGCGCATCAATCTGGGGTCGACGGCCAAGCTGCGCACGATGGTGACGTACCTCGAAGTCATCAACGAGATCTACGATCGCTACAAGGATGCGAGCCGCGCCGAGCTGACCGCGCTGCAGGTGCCGCGCCAGGATGCGCTGACCCGCTGGACCGTGGATTACCTGATCAAGGCGAAGACGCCCGCCGAGCGCGAGCGCAAGGCCGTGCTCGATGCCGCGATGGAACGCAAGTACTCGGGCAATGCCGGGGAAGCCTTCTTCACCGGCGGTGGCATGCAGGCGTTCACGAACTTCGAGAAATGGGAAGGCGAGCGGCAGATGACGGTGCGCGTGGCGTTCCAGCACTCCGTCAACCTGGTGTTCATCCGCATGATGCGCGACATCGTGCGTTACGAGGTCTGGCAGGCGCACCCCGATGCGTCGCAGATCTTCGAGGATCGCGACGAGCCTCGCCGCCGCGCCTACCTTGTGCAGTTCGCCAACGAGGAAGGCTCGGCCTTCATGACCACGTTCTGGCAACGCTACCGGGGCAAGACCGACGCGCAGCGCATCGACACACTGCTTGATCGCGTGAAATTGCCCACGGCAAGGCTGGCGGCGGTGCGGTTGTCCGTGACGCTGCTCAGCGCGCGTCCCGATACGGATTTCGATACCTTCGCCCGTACGCTGCGCGCGCGCATGCCCAAGCAGATGCCGAAGTTGTCGGATGAGGATTTGCAGGCCCTGTTTGTGAAGTACGGCCACGACAAGTTCAGTCTCAACGATCGCGGTTACCTGTCGCGCATCCACCCGCTCGAACTGTGGATGGTGGAATACCTCGGCAAGCATCCCAATGCGACGCTCAAGGAAATCCTGCAAGCCAGCGAGCCTGATCGCCAGACCGTGTATGCGTGGCTGTTCAAGACGCGCAGCAAGCTGGGCCAGGATGCGCGCATCCGCACGCTGCTGGAGCGCGAGGCGTTCGGCAAGATTGCGGTGCGGTGGCAGCGGCTCGGCTATCCGTTCGATTCGCTGACCCCGTCGTATGCCACGGCGGTGGGCGCATCGGGCGACCGGCCCGCGGCACTGGCCGAGTTGGCTGGCATCCTCCTCGGCAATGGGGTGGATGCACAACCGTCTGCCGTCCGCACGCTGGCCTTCGCGAGCAACACGCCGTATGCCACCACCTACGGCCTGCATCCGCAACCGGGCAAGCCGCTGGTCGCGCCAGAGATCGCCGTGCTTGTGCGGCGGTCGATGCTGGACGTGGTGCAGGCGGGCACGGCCAAGTCGATCAACGGGGCGTTCGTGCCCGTGAATCGCAAGGGACAGCCGCAAGGCGCGCCGCTGGCGGTGGGCGGCAAGACAGGAACAGGCGACCAGCGTTATCAGACCTATGGGTCGGGCGGGCGCGTGATTGCGTCGCGCGCGGTGAACCGGTCAGCGACGTTCGTGTTTGTCATTGGGGAGCGCTACTTCGGCACGGTGACCGTGCATGTGGGAGAACCCTACGCGGCACGCTACGTGTTCACGAGTGCGATTGCCGTGCGTGTACTGCGGGCGCTGGCGCCGCAGATCACGGCCATGGCGGCACCGGGCAGCGAAGCCACGCTGCTGCGCTGCCGCGACACGGCCGCGCCGACCCTGACGGTGCTCAATGCCCCGTCAGGGGCCGCCGTATCAACGCTTGCGCCGCACAGCGTCGTAGATGAATAGCAGCACCAGTGCGCCAATGATCGAAGCGATCCAGCCCACGGCCTCGCCCGGTTGGTAGAACCCCATCGCGCGGCCCACGTAGCCAGCCGCCAGCGCGCCGAGTACACCGAGCAGGATGGTCATGATCCAGCCCATCTTGTCGTCGCCGGGCTTGATGGCCCGTGCGATGAGTCCGACGATCAACCCCACGAGAATCGTGCCGAGAAATGCCATCATGATGCGCTCCTTGCTGGCCGAAAAAAGGACGAAGACGGAACAAAGACTGACGACACGATCATGCCATGCCAGGCTGCCGGCAGCGTGTCGGCGGCGATCTGAAAATTTTCAGATCGCCGCTTGAACGCGGTCAAGCGATGCCCGGCAACTGGCAGTCGGGATCAATGCTTGCGCGCGGTGATGACGGCTTCGGCAACGTTGGCCGGTGCTTCCGCGTAGTGCTTGAACTCCATCGTGAACGTGGCGCGGCCTTGCGTCAGTGAGCGCAACGACGTGGAGTAGCCGAACATCGTCGCCAGCGGCACCTCGGCACGCACGATCTTGCCGCCGCCCCCGGCAATGTCTTCCATCCCATGGACGATACCCCGGCGCGACGACAGGTCACCCATCACGTTGCCGGTGAATTCCTCTGGCGTTTCCACCTCGACGGCCATCATCGGCTCCAGCAGCACCGGCTTGGCGCGGCGCATGCCTTCCTTGAAAGCCATCGACCCAGCCATGCGGAACGCGTTTTCGTTGGAGTCCACGTCGTGGTAGGAACCGAAGACCAGCGTGGCCTTGACGTCCACCACGGGGTAGCCGGCCAGCACGCCGTTCTCCAGCGTCTCACGAATGCCCTTGTCCACTGCGGGAATGAACTCGCGCGGCACCACGCCACCCTTGATGGCATCGACGAATTCATAGCCGCCGCCTTGCTGCAACGGCTCCACGTTCAGCACGACGTGGCCGTACTGACCGCGCCCGCCTGACTGCTTGACGAACTTGCCTTCCACATCCTTGGCGGCGGTCTTGATGGTTTCGCGGTACGCCACCTGCGGCTTGCCGACCGATGCCTCCACGCCGAACTCGCGCTTCATGCGATCCACCAGAATTTCCAGGTGGAGTTCGCCCATGCCCGAGATGATGGTTTGTCCCGATTCCTCGTCGGTGGCCACACGGAAAGACGGATCTTCCTGCGCCAGGCGGTTCAGGGCGATACCCATCTTCTCCTGGTCGGCCTTGGTCTTCGGCTCCACGGCCTGCGAAATCACGGGCTCGGGGAACGTCATCCGCTCCAGGATGATGACCTTGGCAGGGTCGCACAGCGTGTCGCCGGTGGTGGCTTCCTTGAGACCTACGGCTGCGGCGATGTCACCGGCGCGCACTTCCTTGATCTCGTTGCGCACGTTGGCGTGCATCTGCAGGATACGGCCCAGCCGCTCGCGCTTGGCCTTCACCGGGTTGTAGACGGTGTCGCCGGAGTTCACCACGCCCGAGTAGACGCGGAAGAAGATCAACTGGCCCACGAACGGGTCGGTCATGATCTTGAACGCCAGTGCGGAAAACGGTTCGTCATCGCTCGGATGGCGCTCCGCTTCCTTGTCGTCCTCGGTGTGGCCCAGGATGGCGGGCACGTCCACCGGCGACGGCAGGTAATCGATCACCGCGTCGAGCATCGCCTGCACGCCCTTGTTCTTGAACGCGCTGCCACACAGCATCGGCACGATCTCGCCCGCTACCGTACGCTTGCGCAGCGCGGTCTTGATCTCGTCCTCGGTCAGCGTCTCGCCGCCCAGGTATTTCTCCAGCAGTTCCTCGCTGGCTTCGGCGGCCGCCTCGATCATCTTGTCGTGCCATTCCTGCGCAACGTCCTTGAGATCGGCCGGAATATCCACGTATTCGAAATTCACGCCCTGGCTCGCATCGTCCCAGACAATTGCGCGCATCTTGACCAGATCGACCACGCCGAGAAAATGATCTTCGGCGCCGACCGGAATCTGGATCGGGATGGGATTGCCTTTCAGGCGGCTCTGGATCTGTTCACGCACGCGCAGGAAGTCCGCGCCCACGCGGTCCATCTTGTTGACGAACGCGATGCGCGGCACGCGGTACTTGTTGGCCTGGCGCCAGACGGTTTCGGATTGTGGCTGCACACCGCCTACGGCGTCGTAGACCATGCAGGCGCCGTCCAGCACGCGCATGGACCGTTCGACTTCGATCGTAAAGTCGACGTGGCCCGGCGTGTCGATGATGTTGATGCGGTGCTCGGGATAGTTGTTGGCCATCCCCTTCCAGAACGCAGTGGTGGCGGCGGACGTGATCGTGATGCCGCGCTCCTGCTCCTGTTCCATCCAGTCCATGGTGGCTGCGCCGTCGTGCACCTCGCCCAGCTTGTGGTTCACGCCGGTGTAGAACAGGATGCGCTCGGTGGTCGTGGTCTTGCCAGCGTCGATATGCGCGCTGATGCCGATATTCCGATAGCGTTCGATGGGGGTCTTGCGGGGCACGGTGATTCTCCTGGTTAGGGCACCACGGGGCGTAAAGCGTAGCACTTTCGCCAATCTTCCGTATTTCCCCGCGCTGCATATGGCTTCGCAGGAGAACGATCGTCGTTCAGGGCCAGCTTTCGCGTGCGTAGACGCCGGCCCGGGCACGTGCCAGCGCCGCGCGCCCGGCCGCCTGTGTATCGGTATAGAACGGCGGGTCGGCCAATGGCAAGCCGTTGTCGCGTGCCGTATCCACCAGGATCTGCAGGTAGTCGGTCATGTGCATGGCTGTGAAACCGTTCGGATCGTGGAAGGCGACGATGATCGGTGTCACGCCTTCCACCGGCGGCAGCCGCTGCGCCACCATGGCCTGGCCCACGCGTTCCAGTTCGTGGCGCATGTGCGGGCGTCGGCGCAGGCTGATATTCCAGCCATAGATCTTGCCGTCGCGCGCGTTGGCGTCGGCCATCATCATTTCCATGCCAACCTGATGATAGACATCCATCGTGCGTGTGTCGTGGCGCCATGTGGGCGGCCGCACCACAGGCAACGCCGTGCCGCATTGCAGGGCGATATCGGCGGCCCCCCGGCGCAGCGAGGCGGCCAGTACGTCGGACGGCAGGCGGGTGTGCGAGGTATGGCCTTCGACCATGCCGCTGTGTACGGCCATCAGTTGTCCCTGTGCGCAGGTATCGTGCATCTGGACGCGTCCTTCCGGGCCGCCGCCACGCAAGGGGTGCTCGGTCTGGACGAAAAAGAGCGCCTTGATGCCTGGTGTGACCGGGTTGTCCGCCAACTGCCTGAGGATGAACGGCGTGCCGCCATAGGGGCCGGTATCTGGCCCATCGTCGAACGTCAGCAGGAATCGCACAGGTGCGAGCTTCGCGGCGGTGTCGGGCGCGAGCGGCGTCACGGGACCCAGGGCGCAGCCGGCCAACGTCAGCACGGCGGTGAGCAGGAAAAGTATGTAGGGGCGGCTCAATGGGTGATGCTTAGCGCACGAAAGTGAAATAGGAAGCGATAGTTACCACGGTGGTCAGCAATCCGACAAAGGCCACTAGCTGAACACCGACCAGGTTCTCCAGCCCTCGCCACGGCCCGGGATGCTTGCCGAATGTGACGATGCTGATGACAACCCAGCCGATTCCATAGAACACGGTGGAAACAATCAGTTCCACGAAGATCCAGCCAATCGCCCCGAGCAGCAGTTCCGCCATCCGCCTGTTCCCCGCAAGAGTTTGTCAGCGCCCGTCCGATCTGCCATTCAGCCAGCGCCTCACGGCAGACTGCGGGTCTCGTTTCTAGAATGATGAAATCTCTTGAACCGCTTACAACAAGAAGACCATGCCCACGTTCCGCACCCTGGCCTCGAGCCTGCTACTGGTTCCCCTGACATTGACCTGCGGCGCGCTGGCGCAGGGTGCCGAATCCGGGGCGGCGTTTTCCGCCGTCAAGCCGGGCGCGTCGCTGCCGGATGGCTGGCAGAACAAGCCCGTGGTGTCTGGGAAGAAGCTTACGCGTTACGCGCTGGTGGCCGAGCAAGGTACCACGGTGCTGCAGGCCGACGCCAGCGGCTCGGCCTCCGGCCTGGTGCATGAAGGCGATGTGGACCTTGCCAGGACCCCGGTGGTCAGTTGGCGCTGGAAGGTGGCGGGACCGATCCCGAATGCAGATAACAGTGTGGGCGATCGCGAGGATGCGCCCGCGCGCCTCGTGTTCTTCTTCGATGGCGCGAGCAACAAGCTGTCGATTGGTGATCGTGCCGAAATGCTCGCGGCCAGCGCGGCGGGAGACAAGTTGCCCTACGCCACGCTGATGTATATCTGGACCAACAGCGCACCGGTAGGTACCGTCATCGCCAATCCACACACCAGCCGCGTGCAGATGATCGTGGTGGGCGGTGAGGCTGGCAAATGGCAAACCGTGCGCCGCAATGTGGCGAGCGATTTCCAGAAGGTCTTCAAGGAGGCGCCGGGCAAGCTGACCGCCTACGGCATCCTGACCGATACGGACAACACTGGCGCCACCGCTCGCGCGTGGTACGGCGACATCAAGTTCGGCGCTGCCAAATAGCGAAGCTGCTAGTGCCCCGGCACCGGCGTCGAGAGGATTGCAGCCTGGATCGCGGCCGACACACGGGTCGTCAGGCCGCCGGCCTCCGCACCGCTTGCCTCCCTCACGCTTACCACCTTTGCGGGATCGTAGTGGCGCCCGCTCTGGATGGCTGCTTCAAACGCATTGGCGCGCGCGTTGATCTCCTCCGGGTCAGCATCCACCAGCAGGATGGCGTGGGCGAGCACCAGGTGCCGCTGCCCATCCGGCGACTGCGCGTCGGCAGGTGCGCGCCGCCAGTACTGAGCGGTGCCGGCGATCTTTCGCGCGCGGTCGCCCGGACCCCAGGCGAGGTTGTAGCGGCCGTCGCAGAACGATCCTTCCACGGCTTGCCAGTGCGTCTCCACGCCGAGCTCGCGCAAGCCGGCCGCAATGACCTCGCACAGATGCAGGTAGACGGGCTCCATCCATGAGGCTGCGCCGCGTGGGAGCGCGTAGGCCAGGCTGACATTGAGGATGCCCGGACCCTGCGGCACGAGTCCGCCGCCCGACATGCGCAGCCAGACTGGGCATCCCTTTGCCGCGAAGTCGGCTCGAGCGGCTTCGATGCCGGGCTGGCGCAGGTAACTGCGTGGAATGACCAAGGACGGTGGTGCCTCCCAAAGCTGTGCCACGGGGCCTTTCCGTGCCGCGTGGTCGAGCAGGGACAGTTCGCCCTGGACCGGGTCGGCCTCGGCAGGGTCGGGATCGATGAAGGAGAAAGTCCGGGGTGTCGGCGCGATGTTCATGTCGCTTCCTCGCAGGCAGGTTGCCGCCAGTGATGCGCACGCGGCGGATGGTGCATTTTTCCACGGCTAACGGGGCGTGCGCCACGTTGGTGCTAAAAAAACAGGCAGGGGTGACCGTTATCCCTGAGGACCTCTGCGCGGCTGTTCGCGCGTTCCTTGAATACTTCTGCCTGTCGGATCATGAACCGTCTCACGCTCAACTCCAAACTCTGGGCGGCGCTTGCCGTCATGTGGGTGCTGCTGCTCGCGCTTGGCACCTGGAACGCCTTTCACGCCAAATCGGTCATGATGGCCGAACGCCGCGAGGGGCTGAAGTCGCTGGTGCAGACAGGCGAAGGCATCGTCAAGCTGTTCGCCGAGCGCGCGGCCAAGGGCACGATGTCGAAGGAAGACGCGCAGAAGGCCGCCAAGGATGCGCTGCGTGCCATGCGCTTTGGCCAGAACGGCTATCTGTTCATCGTCGATTCCAAGCCGCAGGTCATTCTGAACCCCGGCCTGCCGCAGACCGAAGGCAATATGGTTGGCGACTTCAAGGACCCCGATGGCGTCTATGTCTACCGCGCCATCCTGGAAGGCGCGCGCCGTACCACTGGCGACGACGCCGGCTTCTCCATGTATCGCGGCCGGCTGCCTGGCACCGAGAACCCGCAGCGCAAGCTGACCTATGGCCGCTACGTGCCGGACTGGGACTGGTTCGTGGCCACCGGCGTGTTCCTGATCGACATCGAGGACGCCTTCCGTGCCAATCTGATCAACGCGCTGCTGAGTACGCTGCTGATTGGCGCACTGATTGCCGGCGTAATGGGCGTGATCATGCGTACCGTGAAGCGTAGCCTGGGCGGCGAGCCGGCCTACGCGGTGGAAGCCGTGACGCGCATCGCGGGTGGTGACCTGACCGTGCCGGTGCAAGTGCGCGCCAACGACCAGCACAGCGTGCTGGCGGCCATGCAGGCGATGCAGCAGCGCCTGGCCGCGACGATGGGCGATATCCGCGGCGCGGCGGGTTCCATCGCCACGGCGACTAACCAGATTTCGGCGGGCAACCATGACCTGTCGCAACGGACCGAGGAACAAGCTTCGGCACTGGAGCAGACCGCTTCGAGCATGGAAGAACTGACCGGTATCGTGCGCCAGAATGCCGACAACGCACGTCAGGCAAGCGCGCTCGCCGTCAATGCCTCCGAGATTGCCAACCGTGGTGGACGCGTGGTCAGCGAGGTCGTGACGACGATGGGCGAGATCAACGGCGCGTCGCGCAAGATCGTCGACATCATCGGCGTGATCGAAGGCATCGCCTTCCAGACCAACATCCTGGCGCTGAACGCTGCGGTGGAAGCGGCACGCGCCGGGGAGCAGGGCCGTGGCTTTGCAGTGGTGGCCGGCGAGGTGCGCAGCCTGGCACAACGCAGCGCCAACGCGGCCAAGGAGATCAAGACGCTGATCGACAACTCGGTGGCGCAGGTGGATACCGGCGCGACGCTGGTGGGCCAGGCCGGCACGACGATGGAAGAAATTGTGCAGGCGGTGAAGCGCGTGACCGACATCATGGGCGAGATCAGCGCGGCTTCCGCCGAACAAAGCACCGGCATCGAGCAGGTTGGCCAAGCCGTCACGCAGATGGATTCGGTCACCCAGCAGAACGCGGCGCTGGTGGAGGAAGCCGCTGCGGCAGCCCAGTCCCTGGCAGAGCAGGCAGAGTCGATGCTGCGCGCCGTATCGACGTTCCGTCTCGCGCACGTGTGACGGATTTCCGATCTTCGAAGAAAAAAAGCCGCGGAATTCCCGCGGCTTTTTTTGTTGTTGCGTGATTAGATCGTCGAACCCAGCTTCAAGGCGCGCATCGCCTCGGCAGCAATCTCGAACGAACGTAGCCGAGCCCGATGGTCGTAGATCTGACCGGTCAGCATCAGTTCGTCGGGCCGCAGGTCGTCAACAAAGCGCTGGATGCCCGTCTGTACCGCAGCCGGATCGCCCACGACCGAGCAAGACAGCGAACGGTTGATGTGATCGGCCTCGCTGGCATCCCATAGGCGGCTGATGTCATCGACCGGCGCCTTCAGTTGCCCGGGGGTGCCGCGCACCAGCGCCAGGAATTGCTGTTGCAGCGAACTGAACAGGCGGCGCGCCTCATCCTCGGTCTCGGCGGCGAACACGTTCAACCCCAGCATCACGTGCGGACGGTCAAGCTGTTCGGAAGGACGGAACGTACGCCGGTAAAGATCGATGGCCTGGCGCATGAAGCCCGGTGCGAAGTGCGAGGCAAACGCAAACGGCAATCCCATCGCGGCCGACAGTTGCGCGCTGAACAGGCTGGAGCCGAGCAGCCACAGTGGCACTTTGAGTCCGGCACCCGGCACGGCGCGTACCCGCTGGCCTGGCCTCACTTCGTCGAAGTAGGCTTGAAGTTCCTCCACATCCTGCGGAAAGGAGTCGGCAGTGTCGTGGCCGAGATGGCGCCGCAGCGCGCGCGCCGTCGCCTGATCGGTGCCGGGTGCGCGGCCCAGCCCCAGGTCTATACGGCCGGGGTACAGCGCGGCGAGCGTGCCAAATTGTTCGGCTACCACCAGCGGCGAGTGGTTGGGCAGCATGATGCCGCCCGACCCCACGCGGATCGTCGAGGTGCCCTGCGCCACGAAGCCCAGCAGCACCGCCGTGGCGGCGCTGGCGATGCCGGGCATGTTGTGGTGCTCCGCCAGCCAGAAGCGGCGATAGCCGAGCCGCTCCGCATGTTGGGCGAGGTCGAGGGAGTTGCGCATGGCCTGCGCGGCGTCACTGCCTTCCGCAATGGGCGAAAGGTCAAGCAGGGAATAGGGAAGCATGGCGTGCCGCGGGCGGCTCGGGCCGCACGCGTTCAATTCGGGGGACGGGCTATGGTAGTCACCCCGGCCAGATCCTGCTGGCCGCCAGATAGAAGCCCTGCCGCCTGTGGGGAATCACGACGGCGGGCATGCGGTGCCTTGTGGAAGCTAGTGACTAGCCGGCCGAGGCGCGGCATCCGGTTCGACGGACGTAGCCCCAAGCGGGGTTTGCAGACGCTTCCACTCGTCGAATCCTCCCGCGAGTGCCCACGTGTTGGGATAACCCGCCGCACGCAGCCGCTCCGCCAGCACGGCAGCGGACATCTCGTTGGGACAGGCGCAGTACACCACGAAATCGCTGTCGTTGCGCTGGTTCGCCAGCGTGTCGATGGGCGCGTGCAACTCCATGACCATGGCACCGGGAATGCGCTCGATTGGCGCGACGCCATTGGCCCGGACATCGAGCACCACCAGGCCGCGCTCGCTCTCTCGCCGCCGCTGCTCGAGTTCCATCACGGTCATGCGGGGAATCCGTCCCGTGCGGCGCAGTAGGCGCCAGCGCTGCCAGAAGCGCCAGGCGATGAACAATGCGAACGCGCCCACAATGACCATGAATGCGATATGGCCGTAGGCGCTGAAGGCGGCGAGGATGTCATCGACGAAATCGCTGAATACCACGCCGGCCAGCAGCGCACCGCCCGCCCAGACCAGCGCACCGAGCGCATCGTAGAACAGGAATGTCAGGAAGGGCGTGGCGGTCATGCCCGCCATGGCCGTGGAGAGTGCGCCGGCACCGGGGAGCAGCTTCGCAAAGACCAGAGAGCGCGGCCCCACACGAATATAGAGGGATTGTGTCTGGCGGATGCATGTGTCCGGCGAGATCGATACGCGGCAGATCGTGCGGAGCATCGGCTGCCCCAGGCGCTTGCCAGCGAAATACCAGGCGGTGTCGGCGATCAGGCATGCGGCGACCACGGCAAACAGCACGGCGCCGATTGACGGCCCGGTCTCCTGCATGGACAGGGCGCCAGCCACGAACAGCATCGGATAGGCGGGCACTGGAAGCCCCGCCTGCTCGGCCAGCACGCTCAGGAATACCAGCGTCAGCCCGTGGCCATCGAGCAAGGACTGCAAATCACCCACGACATGTCTCCGCCAAATTAGTCTTGGCCGGCGGCGATTGAAATCCGGGGGGCGCCGTCGGTTCCGGATGATAGTGTGCCAGCGCGGCGGGCCGTCTGCATCGGCAATTCGGGCTGGCGTACGTCAAATGCGTCGAATGGCATCCTCATGGTCCCTGTCTCCACCATTTGGGACAGGCCATTCGACTCCAACGCCGCCAGTGTGTCATTGAACGCGCCCAAGATGGCGACGTAACGCGGCAACAGTGTGTTGACCACCGCAGCGTTGCCTTGCCCCGCAGCGGATTCGATAGACTTGCCGGCGGCGATCACCGATGCGCAGCGTGCCAGCGCGGCGGCTCCCTTGATCCGGTGGACCGTGCGGCGCACACCGGGCCAGTCGCGCCGGGTTACCGCGTGCCGCAGATCTTGCAGATCGGTCGCATTGGTTTCGATCAGCCGCGCCACCAGCATCGCCTGCATCGTGGGGTCTTGTCGCGCTGCATGGGCCACTGCGGCGCCGATGATGTCGCGCTCGTCGGGAGGCAATCGGTGCCGGGCACCGACGGATGTCATGGAGTCAGTCGGCAGCGGCGTGCAAAGTCGACGAGGTCGACCAGGGATTCGGCGCCGAGTTTGTCCATGATCCGGCTCTTGTAGCTGCTGACGGTCTTGTTGCTGATGAAGAGGGCGTTGCCAATCGCCTTGTTGCTCATCCCGCGCGAGAGCATGCGCAAGATTTTCATTTCCTTGTCGGAAAGCTTGCGGAGGCCTTCGTCGTCCGTGACGATCCGCCCTTCATACGATATGTCACAGGGATCGCTGGTGGGGAACACCGTGAAGCCGCTACGTACGGTCTCGACGCAACGGGCGATGGCCTCCATGTCTTCTGTTTTGCTGACGAAGCCCTGAGCGCCGGCATGTCGCGCACGCGTGGCAAACGGTATCGGATCCTGGGCGGTGAGTACCAGCACGCGCACTTGGGGGTGCACGGCCAGCATGCGCGGCATTGCGTCGAGTCCGCTCATTCTCGGGATATCGAGATCCAGCACGACGAGGTCTGGTTTGTGTTGGCGAACGGAATCGACAGCCGCCTGTCCATTGTCGGCTTCGTACATTCGCTTGACGCCTGTCAGTTGGGACAGATGGGCGCGGAGGGCCATCCGCAGGGCGGGGTGATCGTCAACGATCAAAATGGTTGTCATGCCTCGTTCGCATTGCCACACCGTGGCGAGGGCGTTTCACAGACGAGGCAGTATAGGAGTGCGCGCGCCGCAGAAAATGCGACGATTCTGCAATTGCTGGCGGAAATTTCCCCACTTGACCGATTTCTGAGCCAGATCGAATCTTCACGTCATCTGGGCAAAAAAATTGCGACCCACCGTATGCACACGGGGGTCGCGAATCGGGAATGCGAGGAGGTCAGATTCCTCAAGGAGTGTTATCGGCACTTCTGGAGACTGTTGACCCCTACCGTAGTGGGGGATGCCACACTTCGATCAGGCGATCAATCGATCGGGTTGGCTGGCTGGCGCGGCTGCGGCCCGGATCCGACGCACGCCTGCCTCCATCTCTGCATGCGCGGCGTCCAGCCATCCAATGCGATGTCGCACAGGATCGTTAGGCGACAGGTCGGCTTCTGTCATCTCGCGGAGGAAATAACGCACCATGCTGCCGGCGCGGGTAGGCACGGGCATCATCCCCAGAAGTTGCTCGCGGCCGATCAACCCGAGGGACACGGAATGCTGCAGCGCCGACCATGCCGTGCGGCCAAGTCCTATATAGAGGGCGTTGTCGCGCAACTGTCCGAGCCGGTCCAGGAACAGGCGTTCGAAGACGAGACGAAGCATGGGCGTGTCCAGGATGTCGTCGAGCGCGCCGTCGAACGTCAGGCCGCGACGTGTGGTAGCGTACGGGAGGACGGCGAGGGGCTGGAGGCTGGGAAAAGCTTCTTTCCAGAGCGATTCCGCGCTGGATTGCGCAATCAGGTCGGGCACCCGGAAATGATCGAGCATGCGGATCAGGTTGGGTCTGACCATCCTGCCCCCAAGTTCCACGCGGCGCTTGTGTTCGCGTTGGATGACGCGCCCCGGTGTATGAAGCCGGAGTAACTCCTCGGTGACGGTTGCTGCCAGCCGCACATGGGTGTGGCCTGGCGTCGTGCTTACCAGGATCAACCGTGCCTCGTCGTTACGATGCTCGGATGGGACGTAAGTCATGACATACGTCCCATCCTGATCGACAACGACCGGCTTCTCCCCAATGCCGCGCACCCCGTCGCGTCGGATGCGCGAACAATACTCTTCCATGTAATTCGCCAAGATTTCCCCGCCCTCGATGCTTCCCTGTCGCGTCACGCCAATCTTTTCGTTTGGGTTCATCTTAAGCCTCGGCTACCCGGCGACAAAACATGCGAGCGATCTATCGGTCGCCTGGAATCGACGGATTCGTGGGACATCGAACACAGGCGATGGAATTTCGCCAAAGCGCTTACAGGCCGTCGCTTAAGGATGGTTCATCTTGCTGAGGGTTCAGGGCAGGAAGATGACGTGCAAGAACTGCGCGCCAAGGTTTGGGTCTGGAGGAAAAAAGGCCGGACACATAAGTGTCCGGTAACCCATTTGCTGACTCTGGTCGTGTCAAAACCGGAGAAACAAAATGATAACCATTATCATTTGAGGCGTCAATCGAGATCTTTGCTGTTCAACCTTCCAACGTGGTCTCGATAGTGATCGTTGCAGACAGCGCCTTGTGCACCGGGCACTTGTTGGCTACCCGAAGGAGATCCTCCCGCACGTCGGAGGGCAAGTCACCCTGGAGTTCCACAGTACGGACCAGCTTGTACGACCCCGGCGTTTCCTCATGCTTTACCGTCACCCGCACACCCTCGACGGCGTAGCCTTTGCGCTTCGCATAGATCTGAACGGTGAGTGTCGTGCAGGCAGCCAATGCCGAATCGAGGAGGTCGTGCGGATTCGGAATCTCCGGATTCCCCATCGGGGCATCCAGGTCGGCTTGCCAGCGCGCATGGCCATTGGCCAGGTCACAAACACTAGAGCCGGAATCGGCCCGCCAGGTCGCTTCGATTGTCATGGAGTCTTCCTCTGTAGGTAGCCTGCAGCCCAGGCCGGACAGATGATTCTATACAGCATGTGCAAATACAGGCTTGCGAGCGCCTCATAAACATCTTTTCATGTCAGTTAAATTTTTTGCGAACAAGGGCTTGCGCAATCTCCGGAACGCATCTAATATTCGCCCCCTCGCAACACAAACCGCGCTGCAAACGCAGGGCAGGCAAGGGTTGCGGGGCAGCAGTGGCGGGGGTTGCGGGGTTTTGCAGCGCTGGCCGGCAGAGAAAAAATCTTCTGCAAACTGTTGACAAAA
>Ga0102591_1000231_pt1 | contig 126684 bp, 112 predicted proteins | sample AraplaCol_mCL_r2_2_FD_76860 | JGI IMG/M metagenome (GOLD analysis project Ga0102591, IMG submission 76860) | Arabidopsis root microbial communities from North Carolina, USA - plate scrape MF_Col_mCL_r2 (SPADES assembly) (version 2) | ecosystem: Host-associated > Plants > Roots > Endosphere...
GTGAATGACGCTCCGCGGCGGCCCTCGGCTCTCCCACGGTCTCGACCACCACGGGCAGGGGCGGGCTCGCCGCGGAGACTCCGCGAGCCCCGCAAACAAGGCTCGCTTCTCCTCTACACACAAGGGGTAGGGGTGAGGGCCCGCCGCTGATCGGCAAGGCCCGCGGCTGCCGCTCTCCTTGGTCAGAGCTAACTGGTTTTCCGGCCTTCCCTCACCCCTGCCCCTCTCCCACACGGGAGAGGGGTTCTGCGTCACGGCTCTCAACTCCCTTCGCCGGCAAATCCCGCAACGGAACCTCCTCCCACCCTGCGACGTTCTGTCCGCGGGCCGACATGCTGCGAATGCGTCGCAGTGGGGCTCCAGGGGGGCCGGCTCTCCGGCCGCGATACGGAGTTTTTCAATGAACATCCTGATTTCCCTGCTGATCACCATCCTCGTCATCGGCTTGGTGCTGTATCTGGTGCGGATGCTGCCGCTTGACGGAGCGATCAAGAACGTCGTCCAGATCATCGTGATCGTGATCGGCATCATCTCGCTGCTGCGCTATCTCGCGGTGTTCTGACGCACGCTGATCCGGCGAAGACATGGATGGTCGGGAGAAGCCCGGCCATGACGGAAAGCACCTCTAAACCGCGACTGAACGAGCCGATTGACGGCGAATCGCGCTTGCGCCACACTCGACGCGGTCCAGAGGGCCCCGGACATCCGTCGCGGGGCCCTTTCCTGTTTCAGGGCGAGACCGCCATGAATGCGCCGAACCGTACGGGCCACATCAGGCTCACTTCCCATCCCGAGCCGGGCAGCGCCGCTGCGCGCTTCCCCATCCGATGGGGTGCTGCCACCGCGGCCGAGCGTGGGCCGATCATCGCCTCGACCACGAACCCGTCGGATCGCAACGTCATCGGCGCCCATGGCGGCTCCTATTCGGTCTATCGCGCGCTCGCCATCTCGGCCCGCGCCATGAACCCGTCGCAGCGGCCGGACCTGACCAACACCCATCCGACGGCGGAAATCCTGCCGCAGCCGCAATGGGCCGATCCGAAGAAGATCGTCTCGCTCGATCCCTTCGGCCACACTGTCGCGGATGATTTCCGTACGCTGATCGGCGAGGGCATCGACATCCGCCCGACCATCGCCGTCACCAAGGCCCGCCTCAACCTGCCGGAGATCCTGGCGGCGATGGGCGCCCATCGCCTTGCCCCGGACGGCGAGATCCTGCACGCCTCCGGCGACATCAGCGTCACCAAGATCGCGGTCGATCCGGTCTGGCATCTGCCGGGCATCGCCGAGCGCTTCGGCACGACCGAGAACGAATTGCGCCGCACGCTCTTTGAGCAGACCGGCGGCATGTATCCCGAGCTGGTGACACGGCCGGACCTCAAGGTCTTCCTGCCGCCGATCGGCTCGATCACGGCCTATGTCATGGGCGAGGTCTCGGCGATCGCCGATCCGAAGAAGCGCCTCGCCTGCCGGGTCCATGACGAGTGCAACGGCTCGGACGTCTTCGGCTCCGACATCTGCACCTGCCGGCCCTATCTGACACACGGCATCGAGGAATGCGTGAAGGAGGCCCAGAGCGGCGGCGTCGGCCTCATCGTCTACAACCGCAAGGAGGGCAGGGCGCTCGGCGAGGTGACCAAGTTCCTCGTCTACAACGCCCGCAAGCGCCAGGAGGGCGGCGATTCCGCCGCGACATATTTCGAGCGCACCGAATGCGTCGCCGGCGTGCAGGACGCCCGCTTCCAGCAGCTCATGCCCGATGTGCTGCACTGGCTCGGCGTCACCCGGATCGACCGGCTGATGTCGATGTCGAATATGAAATACGACGCCATGGTCGAGAGCGGCATCGAGATCGGCGAGCGCGTCGCCATCCCGCCGGAACTCATCCCGCCGGATGCCTCCGTCGAGATCGAGGCCAAGAAGGCGGCAGGTTACTACGCCCCCGAGGGGGCTCCCGGCGACAATGCGCTCAAGGCCACGGTTGGCCGCGACCTCGACAAGTTCTGAGCCGGCACTGTTCCCCTTCCGAGCTGATGATGCCCGATCGTGACCCCGAGACGTTCCGCGCCCTGCTGAAGCCCGAGGCCGTTCGCGCCCGTGCGCAGGAGATGCTGGCGTTCGGGCAGGCCGGCGAGCTGCTCCATTTCGCGGTTCATCCCGAGCGGCTGGAAGCCTGCGCCGATTATGTGCTCGAGACCATCCGCGCCAATTATCCAACGCTCGACATCCCGTTCCATGCGCGCTGGCGCCATTTCGTCGTCGGCGGGGAAGATCGCTGGAAGCGCCTCGACCGCTCGGCCGGCTTTCGCGATGCGGCTGCACGCGGACGCGCCGCTTATGACCTCGCCGTCGTCAGCGTGCTGCTCGATGCTGGCGCGGGGCCTGACTGGCGCTATCGCGATCCGCTCACCGGCAACGCCATCGGCCGTTCAGAGGGGCTCGCGCTCGCGTCGCTCGACATGTTTGCAGCGGGTCTGTTCTCCGGCCGCCCGCGCGAGCCGCTGCGTGCCGAGGCGACCGCGCTGAAACACCTCGATGCGGCGGCGCTGGCAGGCGGCTTCCAGGCCGGGCCGGACAATCCGCTGCTCGCCGTCGAGGGACGCGCGGCGCTGCTCAACCGCCTGGGAGAGGAGCTCGAAAGGCAGGGGCTGAACCGCCCCGGCGCGCTCTTCGATCGGTTCGTCACAGCCGCGAATGGCACCGGGCGGCTCAAGGCCGCACATATGCTCGGCGAGGTGCTGGCCGTCTTCGGCGGCATCTGGCCCTCGCGCCTGACCCTCGCCGGTGTGTCGCTCGGCGACACCTGGCGCCACCCGCTGATCGCGAAGGGGGAGCCGACCGAAGGGCTCGTGCCCTTCCATAAGCTCTCGCAATGGCTGACCTATTCGCTGATCGAGCCGCTGCAATGGGCGGGCATCGCCGTCATCGATATCGACGAGCTCACTGGCCTGCCGGAATACCGCAATGGCGGGCTCTTCCTCGATCTCGGCGTCCTCGCCCTTAAGGACGGGGCGGATCGCGAGCGGGCGCATGAGGTTTCCTCGCCACTGGTCGTCGAATGGCGGGCGCTGACCGTTGCGCTGCTCGATGAGATAGGGGAGCTGGTCCGTGCCCGGCTCGGTCGCTCGCGCGAGGAGCTGCCGCTCGCCAAGGTGCTGGAGGGCGGCACCTGGGCCGCCGGCCGGCGTATCGCGCGTGAAAAGCGTGTGGATGGCGGCCCGCCACTGACCATCGTCAGCGACGGCACGGTATTTTGACGACGCTCACGAAGAATGACGGGGATCGCAATCGATGACTTCCAGCCAGGACGGCGTCACCGTCGTTGACCATCCGCTCGTGCGGCACAAGCTGACGCTGATGCGGGAGAAGGACCGCTCGACCAAGAGCTTCCGCCAGCTCCTCAACGAGATCGGCATGCTGCTCTGCTACGAGGTGACACGCGACCTGCCGACGGAACTGATCGAGATCGAGACGCCGCTGACGAAGTCGATGCAGCCGATCATCGCCGGCAAGAAGCTGGTCTTCGCGCCGATCCTGCGCGCCGGCGTCGGCTTCCTCGATGGCATGCTGGAACTCGTCCCGGCCGCCCGCGTCGCCCATATCGGCCTCTATCGCGATCCTGACACGCTGCAGGCGGTGGAATATTACTTCAAGGCGCCCTCCGACATCGCCGACCGCATGATCGTGGTGATGGACCCGATGCTCGCGACCGCGAATTCCGCCGTGGCCGCGATGGAGCGCCTCAAGGAGCGTGGCGCAAAGGATCTGCGCTTCGTCTGCCTGCTGGCGGCGCCGGAAGGCATCGCGCGCCTGCGTAGCGCCCATCCCGATGTCCGGATCTGGACGGCTGCGATCGACGAGAAGCTGAACGACCACGGCTACATCGTCCCCGGCCTTGGCGATGCCGGCGACCGGATGTTCGGCACACGTTGAGACGCGAAAAGACCCGCCCTGTTGCCAGAGCGGGTCCTTGCTTGTCGATCAGTCGATTACTTCGATCACGCGGCGGGTGCGCGGCTCGACGAGCACCGGCTGGTCATTGACGATCGTGTAGCGATAGCCGGCCGCACCATACTCGGTTGGCACGCGGTGGTAGATGATACCCCGCGAGGGCAGCACGGTGCCGACGACCACCGGCTCAGCATAGCGATAGGACCGCATGTGCTGCGCCATCGCATAGTCGCGGAAAGCCGCTTCATCGCTGATCATCGTCCCTCCCGCAGGATCGCGCGTGAGCGGGGGAGAGTCGAAATTGTAGAATGTCTCGTGCCCGGCGAGAGCGGGATCGCGCGTCACCCCACCCGTGGGGTCACGGATGATGGGCCCGACGCTCTGCGCAAAGCCGGTTGCGGGAATGGCCGCGATGGCGGCGGCAATCAGTATCCGCTTCATAATAGTGACTCCGGTAGTAGGTAGCCCCGCCCCAGAAACGAGATCGCTGCAGCGAGGTTCCTGATCGATCGATCACGAAAAAAGGAGCGGCCCGCCCCGTCGCCGGAGCGGGCCTGACTCAAGCGCAGGGGAGCCCCGTGCCGCGGGGCGCCCGCCTCGTGCCGGCGTCAGTCGATGATCTGGACCACGCGGCGGCTCTGCGGCTCGACGATGACCGCGCGGTCGTTCACGACCGTGTAGCGATACTGCGACGAGCCGTACTCGGCCGGCAGCGGGCGATAGACGACGCCCTGCTCCGGCAGGACGGTGCCGACCGCGACAGGCTCCGCGTAGCGATAGGAAGGCACGCGCTGCTCGACGACATAGGTGCGGAACTTCGGCTCCGCCGCATCGCCGATGATCGCGCCGACGACCGCGCCGCCGACACCGCCGACCGCGGCGCCGACCGGGCCACCGACGATCGCGCCGCCGATGGCGCCGCTAGCGGCACCGCTGGCCGCGCCGCCGACAGCGCCGCCACCGGGCTGAGGCTGGGTCTGGGCGAGAGCAATGACCGGGGTCGCGGCAAGGGCGGCAACGAGAATGAACTTCTTCAGCATGACTGTCTCTCCTTGAAGGGGACTTCGGCGAGACAACCGGCGGCGCGGCGTGACAGTTCCCCTTGCGTGGTCACGAGATGTTAACGCGCTGAAATCAGCGCCGGAAAACGCTTTCCGGACAAGCGCTTGTCAGTTTAGCCAAGCTTGCGGAGGTGGAAACAAAAACGGCGGGCCCTGAGGCCCGCCGTTTATTCGTCCCACTTCTGGAAGCGGTTCTTACTGCTTCGGCGCGGCCGAGAGCGCCGGCGTCAGCTTGTCGGCGTCGCGCTTGATCAGCGCGGCGAAGCCGGCCGGCGTACGCTCCTCGGCGGTCGGCAGCACGGTGCCGAGGTCGAGCAGGCGCTTCTTGGTGCCCTCGTCGTTGAGCGCCTTGTTCAGAGCGTCGACGAGCTTGTCGATCGCCTCCTTCGGCATGCCCTTCGGGCCGGCGATGCCGTTCCAGGCTTCGATCTGATAGTCGGGCAGGCCGGCTTCCTTGGTGGTGGGGACGTCGGGCAGCGCCGGCGAGCGCTCGGCCGAGGCGATCGCATAGGCCTTGATCGTGTTGGCGCGGACCTGCTCCGCGACCGATACGATCTGGTCGCACATGAAATCGACCTGGCCGGAGACGAGGTCGTTCAGCGCCGGGCCGGTGCCGCGATAGGCGACGGCGTTGATCTTCGGCGTGCCGAGGATGCCCTTGAGCAGGGTGCAGGTCGTCCAGGAGACGGAGCCGAGGCCGGCATGGGCCTCGTTGAACTTGTCCGGGTTGGCTTTGACGGCGGCGACGAACGCCTTGAGGTCGGGCGCCTCCAGGTTCTTGCGCGCCACGATCAGGATCGGCGTGCCGCCGGCCAGTCCGATCGTCTGCATGCCGTTGATCGGGTCATACTTGAGGCCGGGATAGGTCGCGGGCGCCGCCGAGAAGGTGCCGAGATGGCCCATCGCGATGGTGTAGCCATCCGGCGCGGCGGTGACGGCGCGCGCGATGCCGGTCGTGCCGCCAGCGCCGGCGACGTTCTCGATGACGATCTGCTGGCCGAGCGTCTTCGACATGTTGTCGGCGACGATGCGAGCGATGATGTCGGTCGGGCCGCCGGCGGCGAACGGCACAATCATGGTGATCGGCTTGTTCGGGTAGCCTTGCGCCTGGGCGGCGCCGGTGAAGGCCAGGGCCGCAGCAGCGGCCAGGCCGAGAATGGTCTTTTTCATGGGTATTCCTCCCTGGGATTGGTCGACGGGAAACTGGCGGGGCGCTGCCGAGGCAGCAACCCCGCCCTTCGATGAAGGCCCGTCACTCTGTGAAGACTTCTTCGCGCTTCTTGGCGATCGAGGGCAGCAGCGCGATGGCGAGCACCAGCACGGCCACGACGAGCAGCCCTGCCGAGATCGGCCGCTCGACGAAGGTCACGAACGAGCCGCGCGAGATGATCAGCGCCTGACGTAGCTTCTCCTCCATCAGCTTGCCCAGAACGAAACCCAGCAGCATGGGCGCGGGTTCAAAGCCGAGCTTGATGAGGAGGTAACCGAACAGGCCGAACAGCGCCGTGAAGGCAACGTCGAGCGGCTGGTTGTTCACCGAGTAGATGCCGATGCAGCAGAAGATCAGGATCGCCGGGAACATCAGCCGGTAAGGCACCTGCAGCAGTTTCACCCACATGCCGACCAGCGGCAGGTTGATGATCAGCAGCATCAGGTTGCCGAGCCACATCGAGGCGATCATGCCCCAGAACAGCTCGGGGTTGCGGGTCATCACCTGCGGGCCGGGGATGATGCCATGGATGGTCATCGCGCCGACCATCAGCGCCATCACCGCATTCGGCGGGATGCCGAGCGTGAGCAGCGGGATGAAGGCCGTCTGCGCGCCGGCATTGTTGGCCGATTCCGGCCCGGCGACGCCCTCGATCGCGCCCTTGCCGAAGCGGGACGGATCTTTGGCGAGCTTCTTCTCCATCGTGTAGCTGGCGAAGGGACCGAGCACCGCGCCATTGCCGGGCAGGATGCCGAGGATGCCGCCGATCGCGGTGCCGCGCAGCACGGGGGCGATCGACTGCTTGATGTCGTCCCAGCCGGGCAGCAGCCGGCCGATCTTGCCCTTGACGACGTCGCGGGCTTCCGGCGCTTCCAGATTGCGCAGCACCTCGGCGAAGCCGAAGACGCCCATCGCCAGCACCGAGAAGTCGATGCCGTCCGAGAGGGCAGGGATGCCGAAGGTCAGGCGCTCCTGCCCCGTCTCGAGGTCGGTGCCGACGGTCGAGAACAGCAGGCCCAGCATGATCATGCAGAAGGCCTTGAGGATTGAGCCGCGCGCCAGAACGACGGCGAAGCACAGGCCCATCACCATCAGAGAGAAGTATTCGGCCGGGCCGAAGAGCAGTGCGAGCTTGGTCAGCGGCGCGCCGAGCGCGGCGATGATGACGGTCGCGACGCAGCCGGCGAAGAAGGAGCCGATCGCGGCGGTGCCGAGCGCTACGCCGGCGCGGCCCTGTTTGGCCATCTGGTGGCCGTCGAGCGTGGTGACGACGGAGGTCGCTTCGCCGGGGATGTTGACGAGGATCGCCGTGGTCGAGCCGCCATACTGCGCGCCGTAATAGATACCGGCGAGCATGATCAGCGCGCCGGTCGGGTCGAGCCCGAAGGTGATCGGCAGCAGGATCGAGATGGTGGCGATCGGGCCGACGCCGGGGAGCACGCCGATCAGCGTGCCGACGAGGCAGCCGACGAAGCACAGCGCGATGTTCTTCAGCGTCAGCGCGACGCCGAAGCCGAGCGAGAGGTGGGCAATGGTCTCCATCATCGCTCAGATACCCAGAAGCCAGGGCGCGAGCGGGATCGGCAGGCTCAGCGCATATTTGAACAGGAGGATGCAGGCGGCGGACATGCCGATCGCGAACAGCACGAGTTCCTTGAGCTTGCGGTCATCGGCGGCGAGGCCCGAGAAGAATATCAGCAGCGGGCCGGAGACCAGCAAGCCGAGCGCCGGGACCCGGATCGGCCCGAACTCGAAGCCGCGGATGGTGAGCGCGAAGAGGAGCGCGCCGCCGAGCGCGAAGAAGATGCCCTTCCAGGACCAGCCGGAGAGCTTCTCTCCGTGGTAGCGCAGCGAGGCCAGGACCAGCATGGCGCCGAGCGCGGCGCAGATCACGGCGAAGGCCTTGGGCAGCATGCCGGGGCCGAGCTGGCGCAGCGTGCCGGCCGGAAGGTCCCAGGAGAAGATGAAGGCGCCCGCGGCGAGCACCATCATGAATATTCCGCCGGCCAAATCCTGCGTCGATCGCACGCGCAAGCCCTGCGCCTGCTCTATCCGGTTCAAACTCATCAGGCTCCTCCGGTGGACGCGGCGCTGCGGGTCCGTGTCGTCGATGGGGTGGATTGGGGGAAGGACAGCACGTGGCGATCGTCGAGAAGGGTCACGCTCTCCCGCAGGATCGCCAGGAAATCGTCGCGCGACGGCAGCTTCTGCTGGGGGCGCCAGGCGACGCCAACCAGCGCGCCGGGTGGTGGCGGATCGAGCAGCGCGCCGCGCAGGCGCCGCATCGTCACGCCGGGGAAGGAGAGGCGTGACACCCAGTCGGGCGCCAGCGCCATGCCGAGCCCGGCCGCGACGGCGGACATCATGGCCGGCTTCTCCGTCGCTTCGATGACGACATTGGGCACGGCGCCCACGCTCTCGAAATAGGCCATGACGAGGTCATAGGCGTAGGGGCGGATGCGCTTGGAGGGCACGACGAAGGGCTCGCCGACGAGGTCGAGCATCGTCAGGTGCTCGCGGGCGGCGAGCGGGTGCTGCTCGTTCAGCACGACGATGGGGCGCTCGACCCGCAGGATCTCGAAGGCGCAATCCGTCGGCTTGCGAGGCGGGCGCGAGAGCACGAGGTCGAGCTTGCCGGATTCCAGCATCTGGATCAGCGCAGCAGTCATCGCCTCGACGAACTTTATCTCGATGCCCGGGAAGCGGGCGCGGAAGGTGACCAGCGCCTCCGGCAGGAAACTCGACGAGGCGGCATCGATCGCGCCGACGCGCAGCACCTTGCCCGAGGCCAGAGAGGCTTCGCGCACGGCGCGCGAGGCATGCTCCATCCGGACGAGGATGGCCTTGGCTTCCTCAAGCATGATCAGCCCGGCGCGGGTCATCGCGACCTGGCGGGTGGTGCGGGTCAGCAGGCTGACGCCGAGCTCGTCCTCGAGGGCGCTGATCTGGCGCGACAGGGCGGGAGGCGCAACGCCGAGCCGCTCGGCGGCGCGGCCGAAATGCAGCTCCTCCGCTACCGCGATGAAACATCGCAGCTGCCGCACGTCCATGGCCGTCCCCTGCTCCCCCGCGCCGCTTTGCTGCAGCATCTGTTGTGGGGCTTACCCCGTAGCAACTCTGTTTAGCGAGGCGACCCTAGAGCAATTCATAATTTTTTGGCAATAAAGCTTTCGTCGCGATCCCGCCCAAATCGCATGAATCGGACGATCCGTCCGTCGATCAGGGCGAGGCCGATGGCAATCGCAGCCATGCCGGTGAAATGCCGAGGCAGCAGCGCCTCGCCGAGGAAGCTCCAGCCGAGCAGGATGGCGCTGACCGGAATCAGGAAGGTGACAAGCGTGGCATTGGTTCCGCCGGCGCGCCGCATGATCCGGAAGAAGATGACATAGGCCAGCGCCGTCGAAAGCAGGGCGAGACCGACCAGCGCCAGCACCACCTTCGCGCCGGGCGCCGGCAGCAACCAGGGCGGGTGGAAGAACAGTACGAGCGGAATAGCCATGACGGTGGTGGCGCTGACCTGCCCGGCGGCAGTGACCAGCGGTGGGAGGCTGCGGAACCGGCGCCCGTAGAGAGCGGCAAAGCCATAGGAGAGGGCGGCAGCAAGGCAGGCGAGCTGCGGTAGCAGCGCGCCGCTCAGGCCGTTCACCGCATCAGGTCCCATCAGGATGGCGACGCCGACGATGCCGGCCGCGACACCGGCGAGCTTGAGCGGGGTCGCCTTCTCATTCTGCCCGAAGAGATGGGCGACGACGACGCCGAACAGCGGCGTGGTGGCGTTGATGATCGAGGCGAGCCCGCTCGCGATCTCGGTCTGGCCCCAGAAGATCAGCCCGAAGGGGATCAGGTTGTTGAGCAGCCCCATGCCGAAGAAGGCAAGCCACATCGTCCAGCCGACGCGCATCGAGAGGCCGGACAGCCTGACGACGAGGAGGAGGGCGGCTGCCGCCATCGCGACACGGGCCAGCACCACGGCGAGCGGCGGCCAGGCGGAGACGGCGATCTTGCCGAAGAAGAAGGACGCGCCCCAGAGCAGGGAGAGCAGGAGCAGCAACAGCCAGTCGCTCAGATCCATGGCCGGCGTCGGCGATGGGGCCGCGGCGGGAGGCGGAGCTGAGGTCGCTGGGGCAGAGGACATGGCGAGCCTGCGAACAAAAAGCGGGAGCCGGGGCGATACGCTCGCCCCGGCTCCCGCTCCACCCGTTTCCTGTCCTCAGGCGGCTTCGGCGTCGCGCGCCTGCCACATCGCCTTGAAAGCCTGCCGGGACTGGCAGGCATCGAGCCAGGCCTTCACATTCGGGTTGGCGTCGAAGAGCTGCGTCGCCGGCTTGGCGTAGCGGATGACCTCGGCGAGGTTGATGTCGGCGACGGTGAAGCGGCCGCCCATGACATAGCCATTGCCCTCGGCGAGCGTCTTGTCGAGCACGGCGAAGGGAGCGGCCAGCGCGGCCAGCGCCGCCTCAACCACCTCGGGCTTGCGCTTCTCGGGCGGGAACGCGGCGAGGTGCTGCTGCAGGTTGAGCGCCTGCGTCTCGCATTCGGTCGCAGCCCAGAGCGCCCACATCACCGCAAGCCCTTCCTCCTGCGCGTTCTGCGGGGCGAGAGGGCCACCATGCTTGCGCGCGAGATAGAGGTTGATCGCCAGCGATTCGTGCAGCTTGAAGCCGTCATCGTCGATGCTGGGGATATGGCCGTTGGGGTTGACCGAGAGGAACTCGGCGCTGCGTGTATGCAGCGGCACGCCCGCGGCGCTCGGATCGGCCAGGCGATAGGCCTGGATCACCGGCACATGGACGAAAGGCAGGCCGAGCTCGTTGGCGAGCCAGATGACGCGCGAGGCGCGCGAGCGGTAGCAGCCATAGATCGTCAGGGGCATCGGCGGGATTCCGGCACAGGGGACAGGGCATGACGCGAGCCGGCCCAGGCCGATTCCGTCGCGGCGAGAATAGGCGAGGCATTCTTCTTGGCAATCCGAATGATCAGGGGCGGCTCGCCCTGCTAGAAACAGTTTGACGCCGGCTCATCTTGGGTGCATTGCCCTCCTGCTTCCGGCCCACGGCCGGTTGCTCACAGGAACCCTTGACCCGATGCCAAGCGACAGTCCCAGCCGACAGTCGAAGCCGTCTGCCGCCGTCTCGCGCGCGTAAACCGGGTTCCCGGCTCGCCTGCGATCCGGCCATGACGGCCCGATCGCAGAGTAAGAGCCATGAATGACACCGCCGAAAAGACGGATCTCCTCGCCGTGACGCTGGCCCAAACGCTGGCGCAGGAGCACGTTGCCGACATCGTCGAGACGCTGAACGAGCAGGACAGCGCGACGATCGCCCATGTCCTTGACGCGCTGCCGTTCGAGCGCGCCGTCGAGGTCCTCGACCAGTCCGAATTCACCGCCGCTGCGGAAGCACTGGAGCTGCTGCCGGAGGATCGCGCTGCGGCGCTGCTGTCAGGCATGTCCGCCGACCGCGCCGCCGACGTCTTCCAGGAGTTCGACGAGGGGGTGCGACAACGGCTGAGCGGCCGCATGGACCGCCAGACCCGCTTGGATCTGAAGCGGCTCCTGGCCTATCCCGAGCGCAGCGCCGGCTCGATCATGACGACCGAATTCGTCAGTGTGCCCTCGAACTGGACGGTGCAACGCACGCTCGACCATATCCGCCGCGTCGAGCGCTCGCGCGAGACGGTCTATGCGATCTACGTGCTCGACGCCGCAACCCGTAAGCTGGTGCGCGCCGTCTCGCTGCGCCGCCTGATCAGTGGCGATCCCGAGGCGCCGGTCGAGTCGGTGGTGCCGGCGCACAAGCCGATCTGCGTCACGCCCGAGGTCGACCGCGAGGAGGTCGCCCGGCTCATCACCAAATACGATCTTCTCTCCGTACCGGTCGTCGACGAGGAAGAGCGGATCATCGGCATCGTTACCTTCGACGACGTCATCGACGCCATGATCGAGGAGACGACCGAGGACGTGCAGAAGCTCGGTGGCATGGAGGCGCTCGACGAGCCCTACAACGAGATCGGCTTCTTCGCGATGATCAAGAAGCGGGCCGGCTGGCTCTCGATCCTGCTGCTCGGCGAGATGCTGACCGCATCCGCCATGCAGCATTTCGAGGGCGAGCTGGAGAAGGCGATCGTGCTGACGCTGTTCATCCCGCTGATCATGAGCTCCGGCGGCAATTCCGGCTCGCAGGCGACCTCGCTGATCATCCGGGCCCTGGCGTTGCGCGAGCTTTCGCTGAAGGACTGGTGGCGGGTCGCGTTCCGGGAGCTGCCCTCGGGCCTCGTTCTCGGCTCGATCCTGGGCTTGATCGGCGTGGCGCGCATCGCGATCTGGCAGCTCGCCGGTTTCTACGATTATGGTCCGCACTGGGCCTTGATCGCCGCAACGGTGGGCGCGACGCTGGTCGGCATCGTCACCTTCGGCTCGCTGATGGGTTCGATGCTGCCTTTCGCCCTGAAGCGGCTGGGCTTCGACCCGGCGAGCGCCTCCGCGCCGCTGGTGGCGACGCTGGTGGATGTCACCGGCCTCCTCATCTATTTCGGTATCGCCGCTTTCATCCTGCACGGCACGCTATTGTAGCGGGCGGGCGTCAGCCCGCCGCCTGCGAGGCGACCACGCGGTTGCGGCCCTGCCGCTTCGCCTCGTAGAGGGCGCCGTCGGCCGCCTTCAGCAATGCGGGCCAGACATTCGCGGTGGTGGCGATACGCGCGATGCCGAGGCTCGCCGTCAGCGCGATCATGCGGCCGTCGTCGAGCGGAAATGGCGTGTCCCCAATGGCGCGCCGCAGCCGCTCGGCCAGTTCGATCAGCCTCGCCTCTCCCGCCTCCGGAACGAGGACGACGAACTCTTCGCCGCCGAAGCGGGCGACGATATCGTTCTGGCGCAGCACCTCGCGCAACCGGGCGGCAGCCATGCGCAGCGTCGCGTCGCCGGCGGCGTGGCCATGCTGGTCGTTCACGGCCTTGAAATGATCGAGGTCGAGCAGGATCAGGCCTATCGAGGATGGCGGCTGCGGCCCCTCACCGAGCTGCGCGACCGCACGCTCCAGCGCGCCGCGGTTCAGCACGCCGGTCAGCCCGTCGGTATCGGCCTGCATCCGGAGTTCGGCTGTTAGGCGACTGCGCTCGGCGTCGAGCTGCTCGCGCTCGATCAGACGATCCCTCAGGACAGCCAGCGCCTGGAAGAGATGGCGCATTTCGCGCTTCAGCCCACGCTGTTCGATCGGCTGGATGAGCCGCCCCTCCGAGAAGTCGATGACACGCTCGCGGGCCAGCATCAGCGGGGCGAACAGAAAGTTACGGCTGGCCAGCAGCAGCAGGACCACGGCGCTGAGGATCAGAGCCGTGACGCCGAAAGCAAAAACGAGTGCCGCGCGGGCCTTGGCATGAGCCGCCTCGAGCTGGGCGAGGGCGGCATCGAAAAAGCTGTCCCGCAGCTTCTCGATCGGCGCGAAACTCGGCACCAGCGTGTTGGTGAAGCTCTCCGGCGTGTCGGTGCTGCCTGGAATGCTTTGGCGCCGATGGGCCTCGTCAATCACACGCATCCCGTCGGTGAAGTAGGCCTTCTGCGCCGCGTCGTGCGCTTCGCGCACGGAGGCTGCCGGATGGTCTGCCAGCCGCCGACTGATCGTGTCCCGAATCCCCAGGATCCGGCCCTGCGTCTGTTCGAAGGCGGTCTTGTTCGCCCCGGACAACGGCCGGCCTTCGGTAATGGAGATGACGACGTAGGAGCCAAGGCGTCCCGCGTAGTCACGCAACTCCGTGATCATTTGCGCAATGAGAGCCAGGCCGATCAGCTCCGCATCCCCCGCCAGCAGCTCCGTCACCGCGGTGCTGATGACCGGTTGCGTGGCGTCATAAGCCTTGAACATCGCGAAGATGGCCTGTGTGACCTCCTCCTGGCCGCGCTCGGCGAGAGGCTGTGCCAGCAGGGTGTCGACCATGCCGCGTGATTGCGCCAGCCGCTCACGCAGCCGCGCCGTTTCTGCGGCCAGCGCCGGACCCGGCGCGATGCGCGCGATCGCCTGGTCGCTGGCCTGCCGAAAGGCGGAGAGCCGCTCCAGCACGGGGTCGTTCGCTGTGCTGTCGCGGCCCAGCGCGGAATTGGTCGGGCCGCGCTCGGCGGAGACGCGATTGGCGGCGGTGAGCACATCCCGGAACGAATAGAGTCGGGCGAGATCCTGCTCGCTGTCTCGTAGCGCCCGGTAGTAGTGGCCGAGGAGGCTGAGGCCGAGCACGAGCGTGCAGGCCAGGATAAGGCCGATCGCCACCAGGAAGGCCTGGTTCAGCGAGATATCCCGAGCGCGTCCGACGCGAAGATTGATGATCCGGCCCTCGAACCGCAGCGGTTGCCGGAGCAACAGGCGAGTGACATCTCGCCGCGCCCCATATCACGCTGTGTCAAGCTGCGGAACCGGGTTTGAACGGCTGTCCGACGCATTGCGGCAGGAGGCCGCAGGCCGCTCGCGGCGCGGCGCCCTCAGCTCGCCAGCACGCGCTGGGGCGGGAAGGTGATCTCGACCAGCGTGCCTTCCTTCTTGACGCTGGTGATCGACATCGCGGCGCGGTTGGCCTCGACGAGCGCCTTGGTCAGCGGCAGGCCGAGCCCTGTGCCGCCCGCCCGACGCGTCGTCGGCACCTGCCGGAACGGCTCGAGCGCGAGCTTGAGCTCATCGTCGTCCATGCCGATGCCGGTGTCGCGCACGCGCAGGATCGCCTCGCCCTGGTCGCCGAGCGCGGTCGAGATGATGACCTGCCCGCCCGCATCGGTGAACTTCACCGCGTTCGAGAGCAGGTTGATGGCGATCTGGCGGATCGAGCGTTCGTCGGCGACGACCGGCGGGAGCTTGGGCGAGAGACCCGAGCGCAGCACGACGCGTCCGCGTTGCGCCTCCGGCTGCAGCAGCGAGACGGTCGACAGCGCGATGTCGTTCAGATTCACGCTGGCGAAGTCGAGTTCGAGCTTGCCGGCCTCGATCTTGGCGAGGTCGAGCAGGTCGTTGACCAGGCTGATGACGTAGCCGCCCGACTGGTGGATGTCGCGCAGATATTCCTTGTAGCGCTCGTTGCCGATCGGCCCGAAACGCTCCTCCGCCATCACCTCGGCGAAGCCGATGATCGCGTTGAGCGGCGTGCGGATTTCATGGCTGATCTTGGCGAGCACGTCCGATTTCTGGGCGCTCGCCATCTCCGCCGCCTTGCGCGCATCGACCAGCTCGCCCTCGGTCTTCTTCCAGACGGTGATGTCGCGCAGCACGGCGCAGAAGCGCGACTCGGCGCCATGCGCCGTCTGGCCCATCGTCATGAACAGCGGGATGCGGCCGCCCTGGCGCACGCGCCCGACGACCTCGCGCCCGTCGTTCAGCACCGAGGCGACGCCGCCGCCCTTCAGCCCTTCGAGATAGTCGAGCGCCGGCGCGTGGCTCTCGCTGGCGAAGAGCAGCGTGAACAGCTCGCCGGTGACCTCGCGCTGGTCGTAGCCGAACAGCGCTTCCGCCGCCTTGTTGAGCGCCAGGATGCGGCCGCGATCATCGACCGTGACGACGCCGTCCGTCGCCGTGTCGAGCATGGCGGTCAGTTCGGCGATGCGGGCGTCGCGGATATCGGCGTCGAGCCTCAGCGCCTCGACCCGAGCGGCGCTCTCAGCCTCCTCTGCGGCGAATTCGGCTGCGAGCTCACGTTCCTCCGCCTCTTCCGGCGTCATCACTGGCACTTCGCCGCCGCCCACCTCGGGATGGCGGAAGGCCATCAGCGTCGCCGGCTCGTCCTGCCAGTTCACGCTGGAGAGCACCGCCTCGACGCTGACCAGATGGCCGACGCGATCGATCAGTGTCATCGCGCCGCCGCCGGCGCGCGAGGCCTCCTTGATCAGGCGGCTGACATGCCCGCCGGCCTTGAGATCCGCCAGATCGGCATAGTCGAGCAGGTCGAGCAGTGTGCGGTTGGCGTAGAGAGCCTCATCGGCCCTGTTGACCAGCACTGCGATCGGCAGCCTGTCGAGCACATCCGCATGCGAGTTGCGCAGCCGGGCTCCTGCGGACTCGATCTCCGTCGTCTTCGCTGTCGTGTCGGTGCCGGCTTCGCCCGCCTTGACCTGCAGCGGCGCAACCGGCGGCAGGGCAGGGCCCGAGGCGTCGCTCTCATCGCCCGCGAGTCGGGCACCCAGCGCCTTGGCGATCTCGCGGAAGGCGTTGCGCTCGGCTGAACTCAGATTCGGCTTCGAAGGCTCGAGGACCGGCCGCAGCATGGTCAGCCTGCCGGTCTCGCTGCGCAGCGGGACGATGTTGTCGCTCTTCGCCGCCGGCTTGGCCTCAGCGGGCGCCGGCTGCTCGGTTTCGGCTTCGTCGCGCTGGTCTTGTTCGGCGGGCGGGGGCAGCTCGCTCTCGTCCGGCAACTCCGTGACGGGCGCAGGCTCGTCTTGCGCCGTGACCTCGGCGACCTCCGAAGGCTCCTCCGTTGCAGGCTCCTCCACCTGCGAGACGGGGGCGTCGACGGATACCTCCTCCGGCGCGGGCTTCGCGATTGTCTCGTCGCTGGCGTCCTCGGCCAGCGGCTCGTCCTCCGGCTCTGCGACAAGATGCGCGGGCACCGCGAAGGGTTCGCGCTCACTCAGACGGGCGAGCCCGAATCCGCGAAAGCCGGTGAGACTGCGCTGGGCATCAAGAACGGGCACACCCGAAAGCTCGACCTTCGCGCCTTCCTCGGCCACGTCGCTGCGCCAAAGCAGGGCATGGCCGCTCCAGGTCGCGGGTGCCGCGAAGCGCTCGGCAAGGCCGCCGTCGCGATCCAGGATGGTGGAGCCGATGAGATCATGCCAGCGCTGCCCGACCAGCGCAGCCGCAGCCTCGGCGCCGGCGAGTAGGGCGATATTCTCCGACACCGTCGTCAGTCGGCCTTCCCTGTCGCTCTGCCAGAGGAAGCGGACCGTGGACGGCTGGGCGGGGGCGGGCGTAGCGGGCTCGCTGGCGGCCGCTTGCTGTGGCTCGGCCGAAGATGCGACGGGTTCAGCGGGCGGAATCGCGATTCCGAGCCGCCGCAGCTCCGCCGCCGACACGGCGATGGCGAGCACGGTTCCGCCTTCCGGCAAGGCCAGCAGCTTGCAGCCGCAGGTGACGGGTACCGCTGAAAAGCCTGAGGTCAGGCGCAGCCGTTCGAGGCGGATGCCGGCGGTTGACGCCAGACCCCCGGCCAGTGCATCGAGGCGCTGGCTGGCCTGAGCGGGAAGGCGTGCCTCCGCCGCATCGCTGCCAAGCAAGGCGCGGCCCGCGGCATTGGCGAATCCGGGACGGCCGGCCGCTGCGTCCCAGAGCAGCACCGCGCCGCCGGCCGCAAACGCAGTCAGGGCGGCGTCCGCAATGGCCGCCGCGCCCCGTCGCGCCCAGTCCTGTCCGGCTTCGTGCATGCTTTCCTGCTCGTCCGATCCGCGCCCATTATAGCTAACAAACACTTAATAGCCGTCAAAGGGGAGCAATCCAAGGAACCGAACTTCGTTCTCCCGCTTCTCCTAGAAACAGCGTTAATATGGCTGTGGGACGTTCACGCGATTGTCATTGCGTCGCAACAATGATACTGCACTGCACAATGTTGGCAGGGCTCGGCTAAGGACGACAGGGAGGCCACCATGGACGGCAAGCTGCCTTACGAAATCCCCACTGAGATGCGCGAATTCGCGGAGCGTAGTGTCGAGCAGGCTCGCAAGGCCTTCGACGGTTTCATCGGCGCCGCCCAGAAGGCTGTCGATAACGCGCATGGCTCGGCCGAAAGCGCCCGCGCCAATACCCAGGACGCGACGATGAAGGCGATCGCCTTCGCCGAGAGCAACATCGCCGCCACCTTCGACTTCGCTCAGAAGCTGGTGAAGTCCAAGGACCTCACCGAGGTGATGCAGCATCAGTCCGATTTCCTGAAGTCGCAGGTCGCGACCTTCCAGACCCAGATCAAGGAACTCGGCGCCGCCGCGCAGGACGTTGCGTCCAAGGCCGCCGAGACAGTCAGCAAGGCCACCAAGGGCCGCTGACATCAGGCTATCCGGCGGCGCCCTTGCGGCGCCGTCGTCGCATTCGCGGCCGGGCCATCGCCTGGCCTCCGTCGTTTGCCGCTGAAGGAGAGCCGCCATGGTCAAGCCTGCTCCCACCAGGACCAAGTCCAAGGTTCCGGTCAGCCTGTCGCCGGTGAGAGCGCTGTCTTCGGCCTCCGTCGAGCCGCAGGCCGAATCGCCCGCCGCGAAGATGGAGAAGCCACCGGTCACGAGCCCTGCAGCTGCGGCGCAGCCTCCTGCTTCGAGCCCGCCCGCCACGGCCAAGCCTGCCGCAGTCGCGCCAGCCGCCGTTGTCGCGACGCCGGCCCCAGTGGTCGCCGCGCCGAAGGCCGAAGAGCCGAAGCCTGTCGCGGTCGCGCCGGCTGCAACTGCCGCCCCGGCCAAGGTCGCTCCCGTCGAAAAGCCGGCCCCGGTCGCCAAGGCTCCTGCACCCAAGGCTCCTGCACCCAAGGTCGTAAAGAAGGTGGCCTCCAGCAAAGTTCGTATCGAGAAGCCGGTCGCCAAGGTCGTCGCGCCGAAGGCACCCGCTCCCGCGGGCGCTGCGCCGAAGGTAGAGGCGCCGAAGCTCGTTGCCGCTGCACCCGCCAAGCCGGCCGCGCCCGTCGCTCCGCCTCCGGCCGCCAAGGTCGAGGCGTCTCAGCCTAAGGCCGCGCCTGAGCCCAAGGTCGTGGCCGAAGCCAAGGCTACTCCTGCACTCAAGTCCGCTCCTGAGCCCAAGGCCGCACCGAAGCCCGCGCCGGCGTTCAGCTTCGTCCCCGCGCCGGTCTCGCTCGATTCGCTGCCGCTGCCGCGCCCGCCCGAGGCTGCGACCGTCGCGACTGCGACGATCATGAGCCAGGCCCTGACCATGGCGCGCGCTTTCGGCGCCCTGCAGTCGCATATGCTCGACCATGCCTGCGCCGAGCTGAAGGCCACGCTGAGCGAGGCGGAGACTCTGGCGCGTACGACCAGCGCCTCCGAAGCGATCACGCTGCAGGCCAAGGCGGTGCGCCGAAGCTATGAATCCTATGCCGAGCACCTGCGTGAACTCGCGCGCGTCGCCAATGCGGCGCTGCGCAAGGACTGAGGCGCGTTATTTCGATGCGCTTGTGGGCGCAGCGAAATTCCTGAGCCGGAATTGAATTACGCGGTTGCAAAAGCGGAACGGCGGCTCTAGGTTCCGCGCCGCTGACGACCCCCGCCGAGGCGGCCGGTCGCGAAGCCCTAGGTACGGGCAGCCATAGCTCAGTTGGTTAGAGCGCTAGATTGTGGATCTAGAGGTCCCCCGTTCAAGCCGGGGTGGCTGTACCATCCTTAGAGGCTGCGAGGGCGTAAGGTCCCTGCCATCCTTAACTATACGAACCCCTGAAGCGTTCGTTAACCCGGCCTTGTCCCTCCTCTTGAAGCGGTGCCTCCGCTTCGCCATATCTTGAGCAAGCGAAAGGGTTCGCCTTTCGCCCGCGGGGTGCTGCCAGTGGCGGGTCCCGATGATCCTGAGGCGCCTTTCGGGGGCCTGTCATATGACGCGTGCGCCTAGTCTGTCCCACCCGTTCCTGCTCGGCTTCGACGATATCGAGCGTGCGCTCGATCGCGTCGCTAAAGGCGCGAGCGAAGGTTATCCGCCCTACAATATCGAGCGGCTGCCTCGGACGGAGGACGAGCCCGACCGGCTTCGGATCACGTTGGCCGTCGCGGGCTTTGCTCGGGAGCAGCTCGAGATCACGCTGGAGGAAAACCAGCTCACGATCCGCGGCCGCCAGAGCGAGGACAAGAGCCGGCAGTTCCTGCATCGCGGCATAGCCGCGCGGCAGTTCCAGCGCAGCTTCTTGTTGGCGGATGGCATGCAGGTCCTCGGCGCCGATTTGTCGAACGGTCTGTTAGCCATTGATTTGGTTCGGCCGGAACCGGAACGGCTCATCCGGCGTATCGATATCGTGAGCCGTGACTAGAGGATGAAGTTGGAGGGATGCACGGGCTGTCTCGTCGTGATCGACAACCGAAGCCAGGCATCCGCACCGTATTCGCACTGCTCTGAAGGAGGGCGCGATGAAAGAGGATAGAATCTTGATGCAGACCAACCCGCTGACGCCTGCGGAATTCGCCGCGCTCGGTACGGGCGAGGTCGCTTACGTCAAGTCGATGACTTCGGACGAGCTGATGCGGATCTTCCCGCAGGCCCCGAAGATCGAGCCCGGCTTGCGTCTCTTCACGCTGCTTTCGGCCGATGGCGCGCCGATCCTGGTCACGGACACGCGCGAGGCCGCGACGGCCAATGCCTGGGAACATGACCTCAGGATGGTCAGCGTCCACTGACGCCGACCATCGGGGCCTCGCTGAAGCTCAAGCGGCGTCCGCCATCCCGGCGACCGCCGCTTGCAGACGGGCGATGTCCTCCGGCGTGGACAGGCGATGATCGCCGTCCTTGATCAGCGTCAGCACGACGGGATCGCCGGAGAGATGCTCGACCAGCTTCAGCGCCTGCCGCCACGGCACGTCCGGGTCGCGCATGCCCTGCAGGATATGGACGGGGCAGCCGGCCCGGATCTCACTTCCGAACATCAGATGGTTGCGTCCGTCCTCGATCAGGGCGCGCGTGATCGGTGTCGGGTCGGGTGAATATTCCGAAGGCCGGTTCCAGACGCCTTCATCGAGGATCGTCCGGCGGATCGCATCCGGCATCTGCGCCCACATCAGCTCTTCCGAGAAATCGACGGCGGGTGCGATCAGGACGAGCCCGGCCGGCTGGAGCGGAGTGCCGAGGAGACGGCGCGCTGCCAGCAGGGCGATCCAGCCGCCCATCGACGAGCCGACGAGGATCGGGCGCTGTCCGCACTGGTTCTGGATGGCAGCGAGCGCGTCGGACAGCCAGTCGGACAGGGTGAAACTTCCGAAGTCTCCTTCACTCTCGCCATGGCCGCCATAATCGAAGCGCAGATAGGCGCGTCCGGCGCCCTTCGCCCATTCCGCCAGCGCTTCGGCCTTGGTCGCGCGCATGTCGGAGCGGAAGCCGCCGAGCCAGACCACCGGGGCGCCGCCCCCGTCCTGCTTCAGATAGGCGAGGCGGCGGCGGGCGGGGCCCTCACCGACCTCGAGCCATTGCGGCGGCTGGCGCTCCAAGGCAAATCTCCTGTGACGAATCGCTCTGCCGCGGCGATTAAAGGCTGCGGCGGCGGGCGCATAGGGGCATATTCGCGCGTACGAACGAAATCCAGATCGAGAAAGAATGTCCTTCAAGCCGGGTGCCCATCTTTCACTGCCGTCTACCGAAACGCATCCGCTGGCGGGGCGCACGATCCTGCAGATCATCCCTGAGCTGGAAGCGGGCGGCGCCGAGCGCACCGCGGTCGACATCGCCAAGGGCCTGACCGATGTCGGCGCCCGCGCGCTGGTTGCGACGGAGGGCGGACGTCTCGTCGCCGAGCTTCAGGCCAAGGGCGGTGTCTGGCTGCCTTTTCCTGCGGCCTCGAAGAACCCGCTCGGGATGCTGCTCAATGTCCGCAAGCTCGTCCTGCTCTGCCGGCAGGAGGGGGTGGAGCTGATCCATGCCCGCTCGCGTGCTCCGGCCTGGGTCGCGCTGGGCGCGGCGCGGCAGCTCGGCTTGCCCTTCGTCACCACTTATCACGGCTCCTACAACAGCCGCTCCTCGGTGAAGACGCTCTATAATTCGGTGATGGCGCGTGGCGACGTGGTCATCGCTAATTCGATCTATACGTCTGGGCTTATCTTGGCGAAGCATCCGATAGCGCGCGATCGGATCCGAGTGGTGAACCGCGGCACGGATTTCTCGGCGTTCGCACCGGCTGCCGTGGGGGCGGAGCGGGTCCAGGCGCTGCGCAAGGCCTGGGGCGTCGAGCCGCATCAGCGCATCGTGCTGCTGCCCGGTCGGCTGACCGGTTGGAAGGGGCAGCGCGTGCTGATCGAGGCAGCACGGTTGATGCGGGATGGTGGCGACACTGACACCGCCTTCATCCTCGCCGGCGATGCGCAAGGGCGGGACGGCTACGTCAAGGAGCTCGACCAGCTCATCGCCAAGGCCGGCCTGGAAGGCCGTGTCCGCCGTGTCGGCCACTGCACCGACATGCCGGCGGCGATGCTCTCGGCTGCCGTGGTCGCAGTGCCCTCGACGGAGCCGGAGGCCTTCGGCCGCGTCGCGGTGGAGGCGCAGGCGATGGGCGCGCCCGTCGTCGTCTCCGATCTCGGCGCTGTGCCTGAAACGGTGCTCGCCCCGCCGCAGGTCGCGCCCTCGGAACGCACCGGCTGGCGCGTGCCGCCTGACGATGCGGCCGCGCTCGCGGCCGGGTTGAACGAGGCGCTCGGCCTGCGCCCTTCCGCACGCGACGCTATGGCGCGCCGCGCGCGGGTTCATGTCGAGCAGCACTTCTCGCTGGAGGCCATGGTCTCCGAGACTCTCGACGTCTACTGCGCGTTGCTGGAACGCTGAGCCGCTCACGCTTGTTTGAATGGCTGCCGTGGTGGCGTCATGCATTGACAACGCGCATCTTTGTGCAATGTGTCTCAACCATCGGCGCGAGCTGCGCCAAATTCAGGAGAATACCCCATTCGTCGTCCGTACCGTGCCGCACCGGCCCCCACCAAGGAAGGCCCCCGCTCGAACCGTGACATTCGCGGAGTTCGCGAAGTTCAGCTCATCGACGATACCGGCGCCAACCGTGGCGTGGTCTCGTTTTTCGATGCGTTGAAGCTCGCCGAGGACGCCGGCCTCGACCTGGTCGAGATCGCCCCGAACTCCGTTCCGCCCGTCTGCAAGATCCTCGATTACGGCCGTTTCCGCTTCCTTGAGCAGAAGAAGGCCTCGGAGGCGCGCAAGAAGCAGCGCACCATCGAGATCAAGGAAATCAAGCTGCGTCCTGGCATCGACAAGCACGACTACGACGTGAAGATGAAGGCCATGCACGGCTTCTTCGAGGAAGGCGACAAGGTGAAGGTCACCCTGCGCTTCCGCGGCCGTGAGATGGCGCACCAGGATCTCGGCGTGAAGGTGCTCGAGCGCGTCAAGGTAGACACCGCCGAGGTCGCCAAGGTCGAGAGCGATTGGCAGCTCGAAGGCCGCCAGATGGTGATGGTTCTGGCGCCGCGCTGAGCCTCAATCGCGACACTTGTTCCGGCAGAAAAGGCCGCCGCTTCGGAGCTCCGGAGCGCGGCCTTTTCCTTTGGTGGGCCAAACTGACTCGCCCTGCGCCAGAATGCTTAAAATTTGATCGGTTTGCCCTGGGTGAATCGCATGCGAATCGGCGCCTTTTTTGATCTGCTCCCGCGCGGGAAACCTGCGCGTTTCCGATGCTTGGGGCGTCGGCGAGGCCGCGGGGCAATCGAGAGCGTCTAGGCTTGCAGACGATGCACAAGGGGATCGAGATCGACCCTGCGCTGGCAGCGTTGATCCGTCATATGCGGACAATCGATGACTACCGGCAGATCTTCGATCGCCTGCAAGCCTCCTGGGATACGCTGACGCTGCTGGGCCAGCTTTCCGGCGGCGCCACCGAGATGTCCGGCACGCGCTCTGCCTTCGAGAAGCTCACCGCGAGCCTGCTCGCGCATCTCGCGGCCGAGACGCGCGACAAGGCGATGACGGACCTGCGCACCAAGTCGCAGAACGCCATCGACGTGCTGGTCCGCAATCTCTTCGAGCGCACCGCCGATATCGGCTTCCTGGCCGCAGACACCGATATTCGCGAGCTGCTGGAACAGCCCGAGAGCAGCGACGAGGCCCGCGCCACGATGCAGGCGCGCTTCCGCGACTATGTCGCGAAATACTCGGTCTATTCCGACATCATCCTGATCGACCGGGAAGGCGATATCCGCGCCCGTCTCGCGCCGCATCCGGCGACCACAGCGCGGCACGCCATCGTCGATGAGGCGCTGAGCTCGACCGGCGCCTATGTCGAGCATTACGGCAGGATCGATTTCGTCGGCGACACCGATGCGCTGATCTATGCCTGGCGCGTCGAGGATGCCGCTCGCCGCCCGCTCGGCGTGTTGGTGCTGGTCTTCCGTCTCGCCGACGAGATGGAGGGCATCTATCGCAAGCTCCTGCCGGCGAACGACTGGACCGTGCTGGGCTGTGTGACGCCGGACGGCCATGTCGTCGCCGGCTCCTGCCCCATCCAGCTTCCCGTCGGGCTGAAAATCTCGTCCGCCGCGCTGTCCGGGCGCGATCCGGTGCTGCGCCTCGGCGGCCGGCAATATCTCGCCATGGCCTGCCGCCCTTCCGGCTATCAGGGCTACATGGGCCCCGGCTGGATCGGTCTCGGACTCGTGCCGCTGGAAGGCGCCTTCGACCAGGGCGAGGGCGAGCTCGGCGCCGAGATCGGCGAGGAGCTTCTCGCCTCGGTGACGAGCCGCTCCGACCTGTTCTCGGCGGAGCTGCGCACCGTCTCGCGCCAGGCGGCGATGATCCAGAGCGACCTCAACCGCTCGGTCTGGAACGGCTCGATCAAGCAGGCCGGCTCGACCGAGGCCAATGCAGCCTTCTCCAAGATACTGCTCTGGGAAATTTCCAGCGCCGGCCGCAAGACGCAATCGGTCTGCGATGCCTCGATCGGCGATCTGCAGCGCACGGTTGTGGCGGCAATCATGGAGAAGTGCCGCTCCTGCGCCGCCTTCGCCATCGACGTGATGGATCGCAATCTCTACGAGCGCGCCAATGACTGCCGCTGGTGGGCGCTGAACGCGACCTTCGCCCGGGTGCTCGCCGCGCCGTCCGCCGAAGGCGCCAAAGCCTGTGCCGAGATTCTGGCGACGATCAATTCGCTCTATACCGTCTACAGCAACCTGATCCTGTTTGACGCCAGTGGTCGCGTCGTCGCGGTGTCGCAGCCGTCCGAGGCGCATCTCGTCGGGCAGGAGCTGGAGGCGGAATGGGTCCAGCGCACGCTGACCCTACGCTCCGGTCAGCACTACGCCGTCTCGGCCTTCGAGCCGAGTGACCTCTATGGCGGTGCCTCGACGCTGGTCTACACCGCGGCGGTTCAGGGGGAGGGAACCGGGCGCGCGATCGGCGGCATCGCCATCGTCTTCGATTCGACCCCGCAATTCGCCGCGATCCTGAAGGATGCCCTGCCGGCGGACGAGGCCGGAATGGCGCTACCCGGCGCCTTCTCGCTGCTCGTCGGCAAGGACGGGTACATCGTCTCTTCCAGCGACGCGCGCTTCCCGGTCGGCAGCCAGAGCCCCTTCGCGGTCAATCCGGAGACGCTGGCGCGCGATGGCGACGTCGCCTGGATCCGTAGCTTCGACGGCAAGTATGGCGCAGTCGGCGCGGCCTTCTCGAAGGGGTATCGCGAATACAAGACCAGCGACGGCCACGAACCGGACGTGACCGCCATCTGCGCCGTCCCACTCGGCGATGTCGTAGACGGCGTCGTCTCCCGGCCTGCGAGTGCCGGCGGCACTGGGACGCTTTCGTCCCGTCGCGTGCCGGATGGCGTCTCGGCCTTCGAGGTCGCGACCTTCCATATCGGCGGCCATTGGCTCGGGGTGAAGGCCCGCGACGTGATCGAGGCCGTCGATGTCGATGGGCTGAAGCCTTCGGCCCGCAAGGCCGTCGATGGGCTGCTCGCCGGCTACAAGTTGCATCAGGGCCAGCCCGTGCCGGTGCTCAGGCTCGACAGGCTGCTCGGCGTCACCAGTGCGCCGGGAGAGCAGCCGCAGATCGTGATCGTGCAGAGCGGCGGGCGCCAGTTCGGCTTGATCGTCGACACGCTCGGCCCGATCCCGGCGATCGCGGCCTCGGAACTCCAGCCGCTGCGCGACGTCACCCAGAAGGCGGATGTGCCGGCGCTCGGCGTGGTGGCGACGCGCGACGCTTCGGGCGCGCCGGGCGGCATGCTTGTGCTGCTCGATGTCGACCGGCTCGGCGCGAGCATGACCGGCGAGTCTGCGCCGGAGCTGGTCCGCGCTGCGGAGTAGGGGGAACAGGACGGGCATAAAAAAGGGTGGGCCGAAGCCCACCCTCATCTCGAAGGACCCAGACTGTCCGCTCAGCGGATCGGCGGGCCGTATTGCAGGCCGCCCTGGGTCCAGAGCTTGTTGACACCGCGCGGCAGCGGGTTGCTGGTCTTTGCCCCGAAATGGCGCTCGAAGCTTTCGCCGTAGTTGCCGACCGCCTTGATGACGCGCACGACCCAGTCGTTGCTCAGGCCGAGGCCCTCGCCGAACTTGCCTTCCGCACCGAGCATGCGGCGGACTTCCGGGTTCTGAGAGGTCTTGGCCATCTCCTCGACATTGGCCTGCGTCACGCCGAGCTCTTCGGCATTGATCGTCGCGATGACCGTCCAGCGCACCAGGTCGAACCAGGCGGGATCGCTCTTGCGCACCCAGGGGCCGAGCGGCTCCTTGGAGATGACCTGCTGAAGCAGGACATGCTCCTCGGGGTCCTTCAGGCGGCCGCGCGTGCCCGCGAGCGAGGAGAGGTCGGTGGTGTAGGCGTCGCAGCGGCCGGCCTCATAGGCCTGCACGGTGTCTTCGAGCGTCGCGAAGGCGACGGTCTCGAACTTGACGCCGTTGGTGCGGCCGTAATCGGCGAGGTTGAGCTCGGTGGTGGTGCCCTGCGCGACGCAGATCGAGGCGCCGTTCAGGTCCTTGACGCTGTTTACGCCCAGCTTCTTGCGAACGATGAAGCCCTGGCCGTCATAGTAGTTGACGGTGGTGAAGGTAACGCCCTGGCCGATATCGCGGCCGAGCGACCAGGTCGTGGTGCGGGCCAGTACGTCGATCTCGCCGGATTGCAGCGCGACGAGGCGGTTCTTGCTCGACAGCGAGAGATAGCTCGCCTTGTTCGGGTCGTTGAAGATCGCGGCGGCGAGAGCGCGGCAGACATCCGTGTCAAAGCCCTGCCAGACGCCGTTCTTGTCCTGCAGCGAGAAGCCTGGAACGCCCTCGCTGGTCCCGCAGATGATATTGCCGCGCGCCTTGATCTTTTCGAGCGTCGATTGGGCGAAGGCGGGCGCGGAAGCCGCCGCTGTCAGAGTAAGGCCGGCAGCGAGGCTGAGCAGAAGCTTTTTCACGAAGGTAGTCTCCAAGTGCGGATGCAGCCCATTGATGCCATGTCATGACAGGCGTTTGAAGGAAGTCCCGGCGCTGGCTGCAATCGCTTGCGGAGCTTCCGGTTCGGCATTGCCGGCTTCGCACTTGCCACGCACGCCCATTTCTGTCATACGCGCGGCCTTCGATCGCCCGGCTGATAAGGGCTGCCGTGGCGATCGTGCTTTGCTTCCCGAAAGCAAGACATTAGGCGGTGCCTCGGCGCTGCCTCGACCTATGAGGAGCTGAAATGCCCAAGATCAAGACCAAATCGGCCGCCAAAAAGCGGTTCAAGATCACCGGTACCGGCAAGGTGCTCTACGCCCAGGCCGGCAAGCGTCACGGGATGATCAAGCGGACCAACAAGCAGATCCGCAATCACCGCGGCACCACGACCCTCTTCGAGGGCGATGCTGCCAACGTGAAGAAGTACTTCCTCCCCAACGGCTGACGCCACCTGACACACCGGAGATCATGATATGGCTCGCGTGAAACGGGGCGTGACTGCCCACGCCAAGCACAAGAAGACTTTCAAGGCCGCCAAGGGCTTCTACGGCCGCCGCAAGAACACGATCCGCGCCGCCAAGGCGGCCGTCGATCGGTCGATGCAGTACGCCTATCGCGACCGCAAGAACAAGAAGCGCTCGTTCCGTGCGCTCTGGATCCAGCGTCTCAACGCTGCGGTGCGCGAGCACGGCCTGACCTATTCGGTCTTCATCGGTGGCCTGATCAAGTCGGGCATCGAGCTGGACCGCAAGACCCTGTCGGCCATGGCCATCGACGATGCAGCCTCGTTCGCTGCCGTTGTCGAGACGGTCAAGGGCGTGCTGGGCGCCGAAGCCAAGGCCGCCTGAGCGGATTGGCATCGCTGAATTGGAAAAGGCCGGCGGTAACGCCGGCCTTTTTCTTTGCCTCAGCACCCGTCATTGCGAGCGTAGCGAAGCAATCCAAGGGGACTGGGTGAGGCGTTCAACCCAGTCTCCCTGGATTGCTTCGTCGCTCCGCTCCTCGCAATGACGGTCGAGGCTACGTCTGTACGCTGCCATTGGTGGGCGGGTTCCAGCTCTCGCCCGCACCCTCGACGATGCACTCATAGGCCTGCTCGGGCGTATCCGCGTAGCGGAAGAGCTTCAGGTCTTCCGGCCGGATGAATTTCGCCTCTAGCATTACGTCGAGATTGATCAGCTTTTTCCAGAAAGCGCTGTCGTAGAGCACGATCGGAACCGGCCCCATCTTGCCGGTCTGCTTCAGCGTCATGATCTCGAACAACTCGTCGAGCGTGCCGAAGCCGCCGGGGAAGACCACCAGCGCCGCCGCCCGCATCGCCAGATGCATCTTGCGCATCGCGAAATAGTGGAAGCGGAAGGTCAGGTCCGGGGTCGACCAGGCGTTCGGGTCCTGCTCATGCGGCAGGGTGATGTTGAAGCCGATCGAGAGCGCGCCGGCTTCGATCGCCCCGCGATTGGCCGCTTCCATAATGCCGGGCCCGCCACCGGTGGCGATGACGTGGTGGCGCCCAGCCTCGCCGTCGCGCAACGCTCCGCCACGTTCGGACGCGATACGGCCGAACTGCCGCGCTGCCTCATACCAGCGCTCGCCCTCGCGCACCCGCGCCGAGCCGAAGACCACGATGGTCGAGACCACGCCGCGGGCACGCAGGAGATCTTCGGCCTTCTGGTATTCCAGCATGAAGCGTGCGCCACGGGTCGAATCGCCGAGGATGAAATCGGGATCGAGCGCGGCAAGGCGGTAGGAAGGCGATTCCTTCTGGGCGGTATTGTCTGGCATGGCATGGTCCTGGGCAGGCATCGGGCCGAGAAGCGCAGCGCACTTTTCTCATCGCTCTTTTCGGCGGAATCCGGTGCGCGGGCAAAGAGACGCTTCGTCGCTCTGGCGAAGCGTCTCTTCGCTCTGGCATAAGCCGGCTGTTCCCGCTAGAACGCGCCGTCCCCACGCCTTCAACGCTTGTGACCCGTTCATGACCGATATCGCCACTCTCGAGCGCGACCTGCTCGCCACGATCGATGCCGCCGCCGACGAGGCCGCCGTCGAGGATGTGCGCATCGCCGCGCTCGGCAAGTCGGGCTCGATCTCGGCGCTGCTGAAGACGCTCGGCGCCATGACGCCGGACGAGCGCAAGGAGAAGGGCCCGCTGATCAACGGTCTGCGCGACCGCGTGCAGGGCGCGATCGCCACCCGCAAGGAAGCGCTGGGCACTGCTGCTCTCGAAGCCCGGCTGGCGTCCGAGCGCGTCGACGTCTCGCTGCCGGTCCAGGACGGCCCGGAATCGCGCGGCCGCATCCATCCGATCAGCCAGGTCATCGACGAGATCACCGCGATCTTCGGCGATATGGGCTTCGCCATTGCGGAAGGGCCGGATGTCGAGACTGACGATCTCAACTTCACCAAGCTCAACTTCCCCGTGGGCCATCCCGCCCGCGAGATGCACGACACCTTCTTCTTCGCGCCGGACGCCAATGGCGAGCGCAAGCTGCTGCGCACCCACACCTCGCCGGTTCAGGTCCGCACCATGCTGGTGCAGGAGCCACCGATCCGCGTGATCTGCCCGGGCCGCACCTACCGCAACGACTCCGACCAGACCCACACCCCGATGTTCCATCAGGTCGAGGGGCTCGTCATCGACAAGAGCGCCCATCTCGGCCACCTGAAGTGGATCCTCGAGGAGTTCTGCAAGGCCTTCTTCGAGATCGACGACGTGAAGATGCGCTTCCGCCCGTCCTTCTTCCCCTTCACCGAGCCTTCGATGGAGGTCGACATCCAGTGCTCGCGCAAGGGCGGCGAAATCCGCTTCGGCGAGGGCGAGGATTGGCTGGAAATCCTCGGCTGCGGCATGGTCCACCCGAACGTGCTCCGCAATTGCGGGCTCGATCCGGAGGTCTATCAGGGCTTCGCCTGGGGCATGGGCATCGACCGCATCGCCATGCTGAAATACGGCATGCCGGATCTGCGCCCCTTCTTCGAAGCGGATGTGCGCTGGCTGTCGCATTACGGCTTCCGTCCGCTCGACCTGCCGACCCTGACGGGCGGCCTTTCCTCATGAGCAAGCCGAGCCGGCCGGGGAGGGCAGGATGACGGCGGCAGGCTGGGCCGCATTGTTCGCGGCGCTTTTGGTCGCGATGAACCTGCTCAGCCAGGCGGTCGCCTTCTGGCGGCTGCGTCGGCCGCTCACGCGCTCGGCCCTGCTCGACGAGACGCCCGCCGTCACCATCGTGCGCCCGGTACGTGGCATCGAGGCCTTCAGCCGCGAGACGACGATCTCCGGGCTCGAACTCGACTATCCGCGCTACAGCACGATTTTCTGCGTCGCCGATGCCGACGACCCGATCATCCCGATGATCGAGGAGATGATCGGCACCTACGGCTCCGACAAGGTGAGGCTCATCGTCGGCGACGTCGCCGTCAGCGCCAATCCCAAGCTCAACAATTGCGTGCGCGGCTGGGAGGCGGCGGAGACCGAATGGGTCATCCTCGCCGATTCCAACGTGCTGATGCCGAAGGACTATATCCAGCGCAAGCTCGCCGCCTGGCGGCCCGATAGCGGCCTCGTCTGCTCGATGCCGCAGGGCTCGCGGCCGCAGAATTTTGGCGCCGAGGTCGAATGCGCCTTCCTCAACGCCTTCCAGGCGCGCTGGCAGTATTTCGGCGAGGCGCTGGGGCTCGGCTTCGCGCAGGGCAAGTCGATGCTCTGGAACAAGCCCTTCCTCGATGCGCGCGGCGGCATCGCGGCGCTGGGTGCCGAGATCGCCGAGGACGCGGCCGCCACCAAGCTCGTGCGCGAGGCTGGCAAGCATGTTCATCTCGTCGACCAGCCCTTCGAGCAGCCGCTCGGTGAGCGCCGCATCCGCGATGCGGTGCAGCGCCAGTTCCGCTGGGCGCGGCTGAGGCGCGTGACCTTCCTGCCCTTCTTCGCGGTGGAGATCCTCTCGGCTCCGCTGCTGCCGGCGGTGCTCGCCGCCTTCGCCGACGCCGCCTTCGGCTGGCCGATCTGGCTCGGCCCGCTGGCCGTGCTCGCGATCTGGTATGCCGGGGATATCGCGCTCTCGGCCGGCACCGGCTGGTTCGTCAATTGGCGGACGCCCTTCGCCATGCTGGTGCGGGATTTGGCCTTCCCCGCCGTCTGGGCCTATGCCTTCGTCGGCGGCGAGGTGAGCTGGCGCGGCAACGCCATGAAGATCCGCACCGACGGCACGAACGAGCTCAACGACGCGGCGCCCGCCCTGTCCGCGGCGAGCCGCTCCGCCGAAAAGACCCTTTAGACCATTCCCGACCGATCCGGCCCGATACTGATCTGACGAGACGATGAAGTTCACGATTTCCTGGCTCAAAGAGCACCTCGACACCGACGCCTCCGTGGCCGAGATCGCCGAGACCCTGACCCGCATCGGCCTTGAGGTCGAAGGGATCGAGGATCGCGCCGCCGCGCTCTCGGCCTTCACCATCGCCTACGTCATCGAGGCGAAGCAGCACCCCAATGCCGACCGGCTGCGCGTCTGCATCGTCGATACCGGCGCGGGCGAGCCCGTGCAGGTCGTCTGCGGCGCTCCCAATGCCCGCACCGGCATGAAGGGCGTGTTCTCGCCGCCCGGTAGCTACATCCCCGGCAAGAAGATCACGCTCGGCAAGGGCGTCATCCGCGGCATCGAATCCAACGGCATGCTGGTCTCGGAAGCCGAGCTTGAGCTCTCCGAGGATCATGACGGCATCATCGAGCTGCCGGCCGATGCGCCGGTCGGCCAGCCCTACGCGACCTATGCCGGGCTCGACGACGCCGTGATCGAGATTGCCGTGACGCCGAACCGCGCCGATGCGCTGGGCGTCGCCGGCATCGCCCGCGATCTCGCCGCCGCCGGCCTCGGCAAGCTCAAGAGCGCGCCGATCCAGCCTGTCCACGGCACTTATCCGTGTCCGGTCAAGGTCACGCTCGACTTCACGGACGAGGATCGCAAGCTCTGCCCGGCCTTCGCGCTCCGCCTCGTGCGCGGTGTGAAGAACGGCCCGTCGCCGGACTGGCTGCAGGCGCGGCTGCGCGCGGTGGGCCTCAGGCCCATCAACGCGCTGGTCGACATCACCAATTTCATGACGCTCGACCGCAACCGGCCGTTGCACGTTTTCGACGCCGCCAAGGTGAAGGGCGACCTCACCGTGCGCCGCGCCAAGGCCGGCGAGACTATCCTGGCGCTGGACGGCAAGACCTACACGCTGACAGACGAGCAGGCCGTCATCACTGATGCGCATGGCGTCGAGTCGCTCGCCGGCATCATGGGCGGCGAGGCCTCGGGCTGTGATGAGAACACCACCGACGTGCTGATCGAAAGCGCGCTCTGGGATCCGCTCAACATCGCCCGTTCGGGCCGCGCGCTCGGCATCAACTCGGATGCGCGCTATCGCTTCGAGCGCGGCGTCGATCCCGAGTTCACACAGCCCGGTATCGAGCTCGCCACAGCGATGGTGCTCGAGCTCTGCGGCGGCGAGGCCTCCGAGATCGCATTCGCCGGCGAGCTGCCGGAGAGCCCGGCCGCGATCGATTTCCCCTGGTCCGAGGTCAAGCGCCTGACTGGGCTGGAGCTGCCGCAGCCGGAGATGAAGCTGGCGCTGACTTCGCTCGGCTTCCACGTCTCGGGCACGGGCGAGCGGGTGAAGGTCGCGCCGCCCTCCTGGCGGGCCGATGTTGGCGGCAAGGCCGATCTTGTCGAGGAAATCGTCCGCATCGCCGGGCTCGATCGCGTCGCCTCGACGCCGCTGCCGCGCATCAAGGCCGAGGTTACCAAGCCTGTCCTTACCGTGCTGCAGAAGCGCACCCGCATCGCCAAGCGCACGCTCGCCAGCCGCGGGTTGGTCGAGGCTGTGACCTGGTCCTTCATTTCGCAGGACCAGGCCAAGCTCTTCGGCGGCGGCTCGCCCAAGCTCGCGCTCGCGAATCCGATTGCGGCCGATCTCTCCGACATGCGCCCCTCGCTGCTGCCGGGGTTGATCCGTGCCGCGCAGGCCAATGCCGATCGCAGCTTCCCCGATGTCGCGCTCTTCGAGGTCGGTCAGGTCTTCAAGAGCGATGAGCCGGAAGGCCAGCTCATCGCCGCGACGGGCTTGCGTCGTGGCACGGCGCGACTCGAAGGCGTCGGCCGTCATTGGGATGGCGGCACTGAAGCCGTCGATGTCTTCGACGCCAAGGCTGATGCTCTTGCCCTGCTGGTAGCGCTCGGCGTTCCGACGGGCGGCTTGCAGATCGTCGCCGGCGGCCCCGATTGGGCTCATCCCGGCCGCTCCGCCACGCTGCAATTCGGCCCCAAGGGCGTCATCGGTGCTTTCGGCGAGGTCCATCCCCGCATCCTCAAGGCGCTCGACGTGAAGGGGCCGCTGGTCGCCTTCGAGATCCATCTCGATACGTTGCCGCTCCCGAAGTCCAAGCCGACCAAGGTCAAGCCGAAGCTCGCCCTCTCCGACTTCCAGCCGGTGACGCGCGATTTCGCCTTCATCGTCGATCATGCTGTGGCGGCGGGCGACATGGTCAAGACCGCACAGGGCGCCGACCGCGCGCTGATCGCCAATGTCGGCGTCTTCGACCTTTATGAGGGCGCGGGCGTCGAGGCCGGCAAGAAGTCGGTCGCGCTGGCCGTGACGCTCCAGCCCGTCGAAAAGACGCTGACCGAAGCCGAGATCGAGGCCGTCGGCGCCAAGATCGTTGCCGAGATGGCCAAGCGCTACGGCGCGACGCTGCGCGGCTAATCCCCTTCCAGGGCGTGCGTCATGCTCGGGCTCGACCCGAGCATCTCGTGCCGAAAGGGGCTTCCTTGCCCACATAGGGAAGAGATTCTCGGGTCGCCGCTTTGCGGCGCCCGAGAATGACGGCCTGTGCCCATGTCGGCTGCCGACCATTGATCAGGATTATGTAATAATCCGCAGCAGAAATCCCGACGCATTCGGGCTAGGGCAGGTTCTTTCCGGCCTCACCTGCGATCCGATGAACCTCACTGAACGTCCCGTCACGGACAATCTGTTCCCCGGCTTTCGTCTGCTCGACGTCGAGACGTCGGGTGCGCGCATTCGCGTCCGCACGGGCGGGGAGGGGCCGCCGCTCTTGCTGCTGCACGGCTACCCGCAAACCCATGTGCTCTGGCACAAGGTCGCCGCGCGGCTGAAGGCCGATTTCACCCTCGTTTGCGCCGATCTGCGCGGCTATGGCGACAGCGAGAAGCCTCCCACCGATCCCGAGCATTTCCCCTATTCCAAGCGCGCCATGGCGCTCGACATGGCGCAGGTGATGAGCGCGCTCGGTCATCAGCGCTTCTTCGTCGGCGCCCATGACCGTGGCGCGCGCGTCACGCATCGCCTCGTGCTCGATCATGCCGAGCGGGTCATCAGCCTCGCCACGCTCGACATTGCCCCGACGCGGGAAATGTACGCCAACACCACCGATGCCTTCGCTCGCGCCTATTGGCACTGGTTCTTCCTGATCCAGCCCGCGCCCTTCCCGGAGCGGATGATCGGGGCCGATCCGGAGGCCTACTGGCGCAAGAAATGCGGCTCGGGCTCGGCCGGCCTGACGCCGTTCGACCCGGAGGCTCTTAGCGCTTATCTGCGTTGCTTCGCCGATCCGGCGGCGATCCATGGCTCCTGCGAAGATTATCGCGCCGCTGCGACCATCGACATTCGCCATGACGATGAGGATGCTGGGCGCAAGCTGACGCAGCCGTTGCTCGCGCTCTGGGGAGCCAACGGCATCATCGGCAAATGCTTTGACCCTCTGGCCTTGTGGCGCGAGCGTGCGCAGGATGTGCGCGGCCATGCCCTGCCGGGCGGTCACTACCTCGCGGAGGAGGTCCCGGACCTCGTCGCCGCGGAATTCAAGGCCTTCTTCGGAGAACACGCATGACCACCGGGACCAATCGCGTCTATCGCATCGCCGTCATCCCCGGCGACGGTATCGGCAAGGAAGTCATGCCGGAGGGCCTGCGCGTCCTGCAGGCGGCCTCCAAGAAATACGGCTTCGAACTGCGTCTGGACGAGTTCGATTTCTCCTCCTGCGACTACTACGCCAAGCACGGCAAGATGCTTCCCGACGACTGGAAGGAGAAGATCGGCGGCCATGACGCGATCTATTTCGGCGCGGTCGGCATGCCGCAGCAGGTGCCGGACCATATCTCGCTCTGGGGCTCGCTGCTGCTCTTCCGGCGCGAGTTCGACCAATACGTCAATCTGCGCCCCGTGCGCCTGATGCCAGGCGTGCCCGGCCCGCTCGCCAACCGCAAGCCGGGTGACATCGACTTCTTTGTCGTGCGCGAGAACACCGAGGGCGAATATTCCTCCGTCGGCGGGCGCATGTATGCCGGCACCGAGCGCGAGATCGTCATCCAGGAAACGGTGATGAGCCGCGTCGGCGTCGACCGTGTGCTGAAATACGCCTTCGAGCTGGCCCAGCGTCGCCCGCGGAAGAAGCTGACGTCCGCCACCAAGTCGAACGGCATCTCGATCACGATGCCCTACTGGGACGAGCGGGTGAAGGAGATGGCCGGGAAGTACCCCGACGTGAAGGTCGACCAGTACCATATCGACATCCTGACCGCGCATTTCGTGCTGAATCCGGACCGTTTCGACGTGGTCGTCGCCTCGAACCTCTTCGGCGACATCCTCTCCGATCTCGGCCCGGCCTGCACCGGCACGATCGGCATCGCGCCGTCCGGTAACATCAACCCGACGGGCGATCACCCTTCGCTGTTCGAGCCGGTCCATGGCTCGGCCCCGGACATTGCCGGCCAGGGCATCGCCAACCCGGTCGGCATGATCTGGTCCGGCGCGATGATGCTGGACCATCTCGGCGAGCATGACGCGGCCAAAGGTATCGAGGCCGCGATCGAGCGCGCTTTGGGTGACGCACGCACCCGCACCCGAGATCTCGGCGGCGTGCTCGGCACCGAAGCGGCCGGCAAGGCCGTCGAGCAGGCACTCTGAAACACGCCAAGCATAACAAAGAACATTTGAACCCAAGGATTTGAGATAGATGGATTTGTCGTCCCTCTCGATTGTCGACCCCGCGGCCTGGGGCAAGCTCGCCGAGATCATCCTGCTCAACATCGTGCTGTCGGGCGACAATGCGGTGGTCATCGCGCTCGCCTGCCGCGCGCTCGCGCCGCGTCAACGCACGGTTGGCATCGCGCTCGGCGCCGGTGTCGCAGTGGTGTTGCGTGTGATCTTCACGGTGCTGATCGCCTCGCTGCTCGATATGCCTTTCCTGCACATCGTCGGCGCCGCCCTGCTGGTCTGGATCGCGGTGAAGCTGATCGTCGAGGACGAGGGCGAGAGCGAGGATTCGATCGCAGCCAGCAGCAAGCTCTGGAAGGCGGTGCAGACGGTGGCGATCGCCGACATCGTCATGAGCCTCGACAACGTGCTCGCCATCGCCGCCGTGGCGAAGGATTCGATGCCGCTGCTGATCGCCGGCCTGATCATCTCGATCCCGCTGATCGTGCTCGGCGCCTCGCTGATCACCAGCCTGCTGACGCGCTTCCCGGTGCTGGTCTGGGCTGGTGCCGCGCTCCTGGGCTGGGTCGCGGGCGAGATGTTCGACAGCGATCCGTGGCTCGCCGAACGCTTCGGCTCCGAGCTTCTGCACAAGCTCGAATACCCCTCCGCGATCCTGGGCGCACTGCTCGTCCTGGGTCTCGGTTACTTCATCAAGGCCCGCCGGCCGGATCCTGCCCTCTGACAAGGGACTGACCGACAGATGGATTTCTCCTCCTCCACCTTCTGGATTTCACTGCTCCAGATCATCTGGATCGACCTCCTGCTCTCCGGCGACAATGCGGTCGTGATCGCGCTCGCCTGCCGTTCGCTGCCGGAGAACCGCAAGAAGATCGGCATCTGGCTCGGCGCCGGCGCAGCCGTCGGCCTGCGCATCATCTTCGCGCTCGTCGTCAGCTATCTGCTCGCCGTGCCTTACCTGAAGGTCGTCGGCGGCGTTCTGCTGTTCTGGATTGCGATCAAGCTCGCGGTCGGCGAGGAGGAATCGCATGGGAACATCGAGGCGAGCGAGAGCCTCTGGAAGGCGGTGCGCACCATCGCCATTGCCGATGCGGTGATGTCGCTCGACAACGTCATCGCCATCGCAGCGGCCTCGCGCGGACATCCCGAACTCTTCATCTTCGGCCTGCTGCTCTCGATCCCGCTGATCATCATGGGCGCGCAGCTGCTCACCTCGATCATCGAGCGCTTCCCGCTGCTGGTTTGGCTCGGCGCGGCGCTGCTCGGCTGGATCGCGGCCGAGATGCTCCTCGGCGATGTCGCGGTGCTCCAGTGGCTTCAGGTGAACTGGCCGAGCTGGGTCAAGGCGGTTCCGGTCGAGACCAACCCGCTCGGCATCGGCCCCGCGAACCTGCCGCACTATGCGGCAGCGGTAATCGGCGCGCTCTTCGTCGTCGTCGTCGGCTACGTCCTGAAGCGCAAGCCGGTCGATCAGCCGGGCTGAGCCTCGGATCATCGATCCCGAACATGCGGCGGCCGGGGCAACCCGGCCGCCTTTTTTGTGGCATGGCGGGCGCGCTTCCTGCGCCCTGCGCGAGGCTCATGCAGGCGCCCCGTCCATGCCCGTTGACGCAGGCCGGTGCATTCCGCTTCTGGATGGCGATGCCTCCCGAACCGCAGACGCAAACGCCCGCACCCGCCGCCCCGATCACCGTGGGTGGCATGTGGCTCGGCCTGCGCAAGGTCTCGGTGCTGATGCCGGGCGTCATCGTCTTCGCGGTCGCCTTCGGCGCTGCGGCCGCGGCCAAGGGCATGTCGCTGCTCGAAACCGTTCTGATGAGCGCGCTCGTCTATGGCGGCGTCTCGCAGCTCGTTGCGATGGAGCTGTGGCGCCCGGAGTGGACCTGGGGCGCTATCGCTGGGCTCGCCGTCGTCACCGCCACGGTCAATGCCCGGATGATCCTTCAGGGCGCCGTGCTGCAGCCCTGGTTCGCGCAGTACCGGAAGACGCTCAACGCCTTCCACCTCTTCTTCTACACCGATGCCAATTGGCTGATCGGCACGCGCTACCACAACGAGGGCGGGCGCGATCTCGGTGTGCTGGTCGGCGCCGGAGTGGCACTCTGGCTCGTCTGGGTCGTGGCGACCATCCCCGGCCATGTGCTCGGCGCGCTGGTCTCCGACCCGCGCCGCTACGGCATCGACCTCGTCATGCCGATCTTCTTCGCGGCGATGATCGTGCCGCTCTGGCGCGGTAGGCAGGCTGCCGTGCCCTGGGTCGTGGCGGGTATCGCCGCTCTGATTACGGCCAAGCTCTTCGACGGCTACGCCTTCATCATCGTCGGCTCGCTCGCGGGTGCGGTCACGGGAGCGTTCCGCGATGACACTGCCTGATCCCGGAACCTGGGGGCCGATGCTCGCCATCGCCGCGATGGCGGTGGCGACCTATCTCTGTCGCCTCTCCGGCGTTGCGCTGATGAGCGTCATCCCGCTGACGCCGCATGTCCGGCGCGGGCTCGCGGCGCTGCCGGGTTCTATCGTCGTGGCGACGGTGCTTCCGCTGATCGAACGTCTCGGCTTCGCCGCCGCCATCGCCCTGCTGGTCGCGATCGGCACCATGATCCTGCGCCGCAGTGAGTTGCTCGCCCTCCTGACCGGCATGGCGGCGATCTCGGCCCTGCGTGCGCTCGGCTTCTAGCATCCTGCCGGCAGGCGACAGCCTCCCCGTCATTGCGAGCGCAGCGAAGCAATCCAGGGGACTGGGTCGAAGCGTTCAACCCAGTCCCCTGGATTGCTTCGTCGCTATGCTCCTTGCAATGACGGAGAGGCCATTGCCTGCCGGATCCATCACGGCGACCGATTGCTTCCATCACATCCCGTCATCGCCTGCACCCTTGCAGCATGTTGACGACGGGCGGCCGTGGGTCGACGGTGCGGCACAGAAAAACTGACTAAACTGGAGCGCCGTCATGGCATGGTATTCTCAGACATGGACCTGGTTCGACGGGGCCTGGCATGAAGGCAACCCCGGCCTCGTCGGCCCGCGCAGCCATGCGCTGTGGCAGAGCTCCTCGGTCTTCGACGGCGGCCGCTATTTCGATGGCGTCGCCCCCGATATCGATCTGCACGCCGCCCGCGTGAACCGCTCGGCCGTGGCGCTCGGTCTGGAAGCGACGGTGACGCCGGAGTTCATCGTCGAGAAGATGTTCGAGGGCGCCAAGAAGTTCACCTCGGGCGCCGCGCTCTACGTCAAGCCGATGTACTGGGCGGAGGCCGACGGCCCGTCCACGATCATGCCCGATCCGGGCTCGACCCAGTTCGCGCTCTGCCTGTTCGAGGCGCCGATGGGCGTCCCGACCAACGGCTTCTCGGTGACGCAAGGGCTCTATCGCCGCCCGAGCTTCGAGACCGCGCCGACCGACGCCAAGGCCGGCTGCCTCTACCCGAACAACGCCCGCATTCTGAAGGCCGCCAAGGCCGCCGGCTATGACAACGCGCTGGTGCTCGACATGCTCGGCCATGTCGCCGAGACCGCGACCTCCAACATCTTCCTCGCCAAAGACGGCGTGGTGAAGACCCCGGTCCCGAACGGCACCTTCCTGAACGGCATCACCCGCCAGCGCGTCATCGGCCTGATGCGGCAGGACGGCATCCCGGTCGAGGAATGCAGCCTGCGCTACAGCGATTTCGAGCAGGCCGACGAGATCTTCATCTCGGGCAACTACTCGAAGGTCATGCCGGTGAACCGCATCGACAGCCGCGTGCTCCAGCCCGGCCCGTTCTTCCGCAAGGCCCGCGAGCTCTACATGGACTTCGCCCACAGCAAGGCGAAGGCCGCGTAAGCAGCCATGGCGCGTCTTGCCACCCGCCTGACGCAGCGGTTCGGCATCGCCCATCCGATCCTGTCGGCGCCGATGGCGTTGGCAGGCGGCGGGGCGCTCGCCGCAGCCGTGACGCGGGCGGGAGGCCTCGGGCTGATCGGCGGCGGCTATGGCGACGCCGGCTGGCTCAAACAACAATTCACTGCGGCCGGCAACACGCAGGTCGGCTGCGGCTTCATCACCTGGTCGATGGCGAAAAAGCCCGAAGTGCTGACACAGGCGCTGGCGCACAGGCCAGCTGCGCTGATGCTCTCCTTCGGAGACCCGCGCCCCTTCGCTGAAGAAATCGCGGCAGCGGGCGTCCCGCTGATCTGCCAGTGCCAGTCGCTCGATCATGTGCGGCAGGCGCTCGAAGCGGATGCTGCGATCGTCATCGCGCAAGGGGCCGAAGCCGGTGGCCATGGCGTTCGCCGTGCGACGCTACCCTTCGTACCGGAAGCGGCCGACCTGATCGCTTGTGAAAGCCCGGATACCCTCCTTCTCGCCGCCGGTGGCATCGCCGATGGGCGCGGGTTGGCGGCAGCTTTGATGCTCGGCGCTGACGGCGTGCTCATGGGCACCCGCTTCTGGGCGAGCCGCGAGGCGCTGGTCCATGAACGCCACCACGCGGTCGCAGTCGCCGCGACCGGCGACGAGACGGTACGCACCGCGCTGCCCGACATCGCGCGTCAGCTCGACTGGCCGAAGCCCTTCGACATCCGCGTCAGCGACAACGCCTTCATCGCGAAATGGGCTGGCCGCGACGCCGATCTGAAAGCCGCCATCGATACTGAGGCGCCGGCCTATCGCGAGGCGTTCATGGCCGGCGATCCCGACAAGGCGGCCGTCATTTTCGGCGAGGCGGCCGGGCTCATTGGCGATATCCCGAGTGCCGGCGAGATCGTCAAGCGCATGGTCGCGGAGGCTGCGGCCCTCCTCGGCGGGGCGGGGCGCTTTTTGGGCTGACGATCTCTGGAACCACGCCCGTCATTCCGGGGCAGGCCGAAGGCCTGAGCCTGGAACCCAGAACCGATGCGAATTCTCCAGCGCGCAGATGGTCGCGCTAGCTGACAGGCGGTATCGGTTCTGGGTTCCGGGCTCTTTGCTTCGCAAAGCCCCGGAATGACCGCGTCGGTTCAGGCGAGAACTCTTTACCGCAGCAGCTTGAACAGCCCCGTCGCCTTCAAGCCCCCACCGGCGAGAGCGGCGTAGAGCAGGGCGGCGAGCGTCGACAGCAGCAGCACCGCCATCAGGATCGGCTCGAAAGGTAGGGCAGCGGTAAGCCTGAGCGCGAGCGGCGCGGCCCACCAGGCGAAGGCGCCGCTGACGGCCGCCGCGAGGCAGACGATGCCCGCGAAGCCCGGCAGGCGTGGGTCAGGTACGGTCAGGTTGCGGCGCCGTGCCAGCACGAAGAGCGTCAGCAGGTTGACCCAGGCACCGGCCGCGGTCGCCAGCGCCAGCCCCGGTGCACCCCAATCCCGCCAGAGCAGCAGTTTCAGGGCGAGATTGCAGGCGATCGCCGCGAGCGCGACCAGCATCGGCGTGGTGGTGTCGCCGCGTGCCTGAAAAGCCGAGACCTGGGTGCGGATCATCACGATCGCTGGCAGGCCGAGTGCATAGGCGAGCAGCACCGCGCCGGCAGCCGCGCTGGCCTCGGGCCCGAAGGCGCCGCGTTGGAACAACCCAGCCACGATCAGCGCCGGCACGGCGAGGAAGGCTGCGACGAAGGGCGCGCTGGCCAGCAGCGAGACGGCGATGGCGCGGTTCTGCGCCCGGTTGGCGGCAGCCTCGTCGCCCCGCGCCACGGCCCGGCTCATGGAGGAGAGCGCCACGGTGCCGACCGCGATGCCGATCAACCCGATCGGCAGCTGGTAGAGCCGCTCGGCATAGTAGAGCGCCGCATAGGCGCCGCGCGGCAGCAGCGAGGCGATGATCGTGTCGGCGAAGATCGCGATCTGCACCCCGGCTGAGCCGATCACCGCCGGGCCGAAAGCCTTGAGGAAACGCCGGACGCCTGAATCCATATGCGGCCGGACCAACGTGCTCGAAACGCCCGCCCGCTTGGCCGCGACATAGAGCAGGATCCATTGCGCCAGCCCCGACACCGCCACGCCCCAGGCGGCGGCATGCGCTGCACTCGGGAACAGGAAGGCGACGGAGAGCGCCGCGACCATGCCGATATTGAGCAGGATCGGCGCGGCGGCGAAGGCGGCGAAGCGCTCCACGGCGTTCAGCGTCGCGCCGAGGAAGGTGACCATGGTCACGAACAGGAGGTAGGGGAAGGTGATCCGCGTCAGCGCGACGGCAAGCGCGAAGATTTGCGGATCACTGGTGAGACCCGGCGCCAGCAGCGTCACCAGCCAGGGCATCAGCGGCAGGGCGAGCGCCAGCAGCACGATCTGTACGAGCAGGAGCACGGTGAAGAGCCGGTCGGCGAAGAGCTTCGCCGCTTCCGCGCCCTGCTTTTCCGCGACATGCGCATAGGCCGGCACATAGGCCTGGTTGAAGGCGCCTTCGCCGAAGATCGCGCGGAAATGGTTCGGCAGGCGCAGCGCGACCGAGAAGGCGTCCATCGTCGCGCCGGCACCCAGCACGGCCGCGAGCACGATGTCGCGCGCAAAGCCGGTGATGCGGGAGATGAGCGTGTAGCCGCCGACCGACAGGATGTTCTTGAGCATCTAGCGTCCGCAAGCTTCGCCGGGAATCACGTCCTCGCTCCGAGGCATTGCGAAGCAATGAGGCCGGAAGCAGGCAAGATGCAACCTTGGCATGCTCGGGCTCGATCCCGACAGGTTCTCAGCGGATCAGCGGCGGCAGAGCGTCGCCGCGCGGATGGTCGACGGTACGGGCGTCGAAGCCGACGCGCTCGCCGATCAGGTAGAGCGGCCGGCGCTTCACCTCGGCGAAGATGCGCCCGACATATTCCCCGATCAGGCCGAGCGAGACGAGAAGGATGCCGGAGAAGAACATGATCGAGACGATCAGCGACGGGAAGCCGGGCAGGTCCGTGCCGAAGAACAAGGTGCGCAGCAGGAAGTAAACGGCCGTCGCTGTCGCGATCAAGGCGATGACCGCCCCTGACCAGGTCGCGATCTTGAGCGGCACGGTCGAGAAGGAAGAGAGCCCGTCGAAGGCGAAGGAAAACAGCTTGCGGTATTTGAACTTGGACTGGCCGTGCTCACGCTCGGCCACCTCGAAGGGCACGCCGATGGAGCGGAAGCCGACCCAGGCATAGAGGCCCTTGGAGAAGCGCGCCCGTTCCGGCAGGGCCCGCAGCGCATCGACCGCCTTGCGGTCGAGCAGGCGGAAATCGCCGGCGCCTTCCGGCAGCGGGGTTTCGCCGAAATAGGAGAAGATGCGGTAGAAAATCTTGGCGAAGTTGCGCTTCAGCCTCGTCTCGCCCTCGCGGTCGGTGCGCTGGCCGTAGACGTTGAGATAGCCCTCGCGCCATTTGGCTAGGAAGGCCGGAAGCGTCTCGGGCGGGTGCTGCAGGTCGGCATCCATGATCACCACGGCATCGCCCGCGGCATGGTCGAGGCCTGCGGCGATGGCGACCTCCTTGCCGAAATTGCGGCTGAAGGAGACGGCGCTAATCCGCGGTTCGCCGGCATTGAGCCGGCGAATGACGTCGAGCGTCTCGTCGCGACTGCCATCGTCGACGAAAACGAGTTCCCAGGAGGAAACGGCCTCGTCCAGCACGGCCTTGAGCCGTTCGACCAGTAGCGGCAGGTTCTCCGCCTCGTTATGGACCGGCACGACAACCGACAATTCCGGGCGGCTTCCGCCGGGCCGGGCTGGATGGGGAGCGGAATGGGACGCGATGTCCGACACGAACGACCTCTTGGCGCGCTTCCGGCGAGATGACGGGCAGCGCACGGAACCTTAAACCTTGCGCTATAGCGACCCTTAGCTGAACGAGGGACAACAAGACACGATGGCGACGGGCTTCATTCTCTGCGCCGATGACTTCGCCATGACGGAGGGCGTCAGCCGCTCGATTCTCGATCTGCTCGGGCGCGGCAAGCTCTCCGCCACCTCGGCGATGACCAATCGGCCGCATTGGCGCGGGCTCGCGCCGGAGCTCGCTACCTTCACGGGCAAGGCCGATCTCGGGCTGCATCTCAACCTGACCTGCGCCGCGCCGATCTCGGCCATGCCGCGGCTGGCGCCACGCGGCCAATTGCCCAGCCTCAAGGAGCTGGCGCGCGCCGCCGTCTCTTCACGGACGGTACGAGCCGAGATCGCCGTGGAGATCGCCCGTCAGCTCGATGCCTTCGAGGATGCGCTGGGACGCCAGCCCGATTTCATCGACGGCCACCAGCACGTCCATGTGCTGCCGGGCGTCCGTCGCGCGCTGCTCGACCATCTCGCAAAGCGCTACAGCGCGGGCTCGCTCTATCTGCGCGATCCGGCGGATAGGGCATCGGCGATCCGCCAGCGCGGCGTCGCCGTCACCAAGGCGCTCGTCATCGCCGGCCTCGCGACCGGCTTCCGCCGGGCGGCGCTCAGGCGGGAATTTCCCGTCAATCGCGGCTTCTCCGGAGTCGCTCCCTTCGATCCGGGTCGCGATTTCACGGCAGATCTCAAGCGATTCTTGATCGCGCCCGGCCCCACCCATCTCGTCATGTGCCATCCCGGCTTCATCGACGAAGAGCTCCGGGGGCTCGACCCCGTCGTGGAGACGCGGCCGGTCGAGCATACCGCGCTCGCCGCCTTCGTGCCGCCGCCCGGCATGCCTCTACGCCGCTTCCGGGAACTGGTCGGCTGAAACGCTTGCTGCGCAAGCGATTTATTTACCCGGATCGGTGAAACTCCGCACAGAGTATGATGGCGCCGAGCTGTAAGGGCCGCTTGCGCCGATTTCGGAGATGATCGGCTTGATGAAGTGGTTCAGGCGCGAGAGCGGCCCGGGTCGGCAGGTGCAGCCGGGCATGCAAGGCTCCTCCTCGCTCAGCCGGCAGATTGCGGCGGCGGCTGTGGCGATTGTCGCGGTGGCGATCGTCCTCGTGGTCCTGGCGATCGCCCGCTACAACGACAACCGCACACGGGCGGATCTCGAGCAGAAGGTTTCGGCGCTGACCCTGATGGTGGTCAATGCGGCGCCCTCGCTCATCCTGTCGCGTGACTCCAATACGCTCGGCTACATCCTGAACTCTCTCAAGCGCGATCCGGACTTCGACGCCGGCATGGTCGGCGACGATCTGGCCGCCCTGGCTTCGTCCGGCCGCACCGAGGAGGCGCGCCTCTCTCTGACGCCACGCTGGCTGACCAGCATCATCGGCAACGATCCCTGGAAGGCGCTCGACGATCGTGACGAGATCGAGATCGAGACCGGCGATTCGATCACCAGGATCCATGCTGTGCGTGTCGGCAGCCAGCAGAAGAAGATCGGCTACGTCGCGATCCGCTTCGACAAGACGCGCCTTCTCGCGCGCGCCGCCTGGGAGCAGTTCGTCACGATCGGGCTGGGCCTGTTGATCCTCGTGGTGCTCGGCCCTGTGCTCTGGTTCTCGCTGTCGCGGACGATGCGGCCGCTGCGGAACATGACGAAGGCCATCGTCAGCATTTCCGACGGCAAGCTGGATACCCCCATCGAAGCGCTGGAGCGCAAGGACGAGATAGGCTCGATCGCCCGTGCTCTCGGCGTCCTCAAGGTCCGGCTCGCCGAACGCACCACGCTCGAAGCCAAGCAGAGCGCTTCCGAGGTCGAGCGCCGCACCCGCCAGCAGGCGGTCGACATGGCGATCACCTCCTTCCGCGGCGAGGTCGGCCTCGCGCTCGAGGCCTTCAAGAGCAACGCCGAGCGCATGCGCGAGGCATCCGACGGGCTCGCCCGCGTGGCGGCCGAATCCTCCGAGCGCGCGGCGCGCGCCGCCGACAACGCCCATGGCGCCTCCGGCAACGTCGAGAGCGCCGCTCAGGCGGCCGAGGAGATGGGGGCTGCGATCCGCGAGGTCGAGTTCCAGGTGCGGCGCGTCCGCACCGAGATCGTCGAGGCGGCCTCGGCCTCGCGTGACACGGCAGGCTCCGTCAGCGATCTCGACGCCACCGCCCGCGCCATCGGCGAGGTCGTCAACCTGATCCGCGATATCGCGGCCCAGACGAATCTGCTCGCGCTCAACGCCACCATCGAGGCGGCTCGCGCCGGCGAGGCCGGTCGCGGCTTCGCGGTCGTCGCCAATGAGGTCAAGTCGCTGGCGGCCCAGACCGCCGACGCCACCGATCGCATCGTCTCCCAGGTCGCGGCCATCCAGGGCGCGACCGGCCAGGTCGTCGAGGCGATCCAGAACATTGCCGAGCGGATGAACGCCATCGAGAAATTCGCCAATGCGGTCGCGGTATCGATTGAGCAGCAGGCGATCGCCACGGGCGAGATCGCCAGCGGCGTCGCGATGGCGAGCTCTTCGGCCCTCTCCGTGTCGAGCGATCTGAGCGTGCTCGCCGACAGCGTCGAGGAAACGGGCCGTTCGGCCGAGCAGGTGCGCGGTTCGGCCGGCGAGGTCACGGCCCAGGCGCAGCGCCTCGATTCGACGGTGGAACAGTTCCTGCGCAACGTCGCCGCCTGATCACGGCCAACACGTCTGCAGAAAATAAAAACGGGGCCTTTCGGCCCCGTTTCGCATTTGGGATGCTCGCCCGGCTCAGGCCTTGGCGTAGAGCTCCGCGACGTACTCCCAGTTCACCAGGCTCTCGAGGAAGGCCTTGAGATAGTCGGGACGGCGGTTGCGGTAGTCGATGTAGTAGGAGTGCTCCCAGACGTCGACGCCGAGGATCGGCGTGGCGCCATGGACCAGCGGGCTCTCGCCGTTCGGGGTCTTGCTGACGGCGAGCTTGCCGCCCTTGACCTCGAGCCAGGCCCAGCCGGAACCGAACTGGCCGACGCCGGCCGCGACGAAGTCTTCCTTGAACTTGTCGACAGAGCCGAAGGCATCGACGATCGCCTTCTCGAGCTCGCCCGGGATCTTGCCGCCGCCATTCGGCTTCATCCACTTCCAGAAATGGAGGTGGTTGTAGTGCTGGCCGGCATTGTTGAAGACCGCGGGGTTCTTGCCGTAGGAGCCCTTGACGATCTCCTCGAGCGACTTGCCCTCGAATTCGGTACCCTTGATCGCGTTGTTGCCGTTGGTGACGTAGGCGAGGTGATGCTTGTCGTGATGGTACTCCAGCGTCTCCTTCGACATGAAGGGCTGGAGCGCGTCGTGGGCGTAGGGGAGATCAGGAAGGGTAAAGGACATGAGGCCTCTCCTTAGGCTATGAAATCGCTTGAATGAGAATGGCTTGCCACTGGGGAAGGCGGGTTTCGGGAGCCCGGCCATTCGCAGAGATAGTTAAGCCGGACCGGTCCACTCGGCAACCGTCACGGGCAGGAAAGGTTCATGTCTCCTCGACAGGCCGCCACAATCGCGCCAGATTCGTCGCCCTAAGCGGTTCCCATAGGAAACTCTCTCTTATTCAATGCGTTACATAATGCTGTGGCTTTGTGTCGTTTTCGGCGGCATCGCTGCCCACCTCAAGGACCTGGGAATTGATCGCGATCTTCACTGTTCTGGGGCTCATTCTCTTCGGCGGAGGCGCCTACGCCATCTTTGATGGCTGGCCCTACCTCGTCCTGGAGCGCGGCTTCACGCAGGTCATCATCGGTTCGATCGCGAGCACGGCGGGGCTGATCCTGCTGTCGCTGGCCTGGGTGTTGCGGGAATTCCGTGCCGTCCGGCGCGCCCTGCAGGAGGACGCCGAGGCTCGCATTGCCATGCAGCCGTTTACGCCCGCACCGGTCGACACCGCTTTCGAGCCGCCCCGGCCCGCTCCGGTGTCGTCGCTCTCTCCCGTGCTCGTGCCGGCCGCCGTCGGCGCCGCTGCCGTCGGTGCGGTGGCGGACGCTTTGTCCGCCTCGCCGCGAGAGGAGGCTCCGGCCGTTCCGCCGCCGGCTCCCGCCACGGACCGCGATCTCTTTGGCGACCTCGTCAAGAGCTTGCGCACCCCTGAGACGACGGTGGAAGAACCGGTCGACGAACATGCGCCGGAGGCGCAGCCGCTGCCCGACATGTTCAGCGGTGCTTCGGCCGAACGCTACGACGAGAGCGAGGAGCCGCTGATCGCCGTCGCGACGGAGAGCCACGAGCCGGTCGAGGTTGTCGCCGCCAAGATCCAACCCATGGGTGAGGACGAGGCGCTGGCCCATGCCGATGATCTTGCCCACGCCGATAAGGAAACGCATCTCGGCGAGGACACCCCTGTCGGAGAGGAGGCTTCGGCCGAGGAGCCCGTTCCCGGCGCCGAAGAGGCTGAAGAGAAAGTCGAAGAGCGCGCCGGCACCGACGCTGAGGCAGAAGCCGAACCTGCGGTCGGTGCTCCTCAGCCGCAGGCGCTCGCGCCCGTCGAACCCGTCGACGATCTCGACGAATTCAGCGCCCTGCGCGCGAGCCTGACCGGCCATCTGCGGCAGAACGGGTCCGACGACACGCGCGTCGAGCCGTCGTTGGAGCCGGAATCCGACCCGTTCGCAGTGGCCGAGGCCTGGATGGACCGGGCTTCGCCGCGCAAGGAGCCTTGGTTCGAGACCCCGCCGCCGGCCAACGAGCCTCAGGCTGCCGAAACCGATTCTCCGCCCTGGCCGCCCCGCACCGAGGCGCACGCTTTCGCCGAGCCAGCAGCGCCTGCCGCCGCCGAGCCACATGAAGCTCTGCCCTCTGCTGAGCCGGAGCAGCCGGAAGTCGTCGAGGAGGCCGTTCAGCCGGCCGCTATCGAGGGCGCGGCCGAGCCGGAGGCCGAAGCGCCGGAAGGCCCGGCACCCGTCTCGGAACCGGCAGCCTCGGAGGAGGGCGTCGTCGGCGCCTATCAGGTCGGCGACGCGCATTTCACCATCTATGCAGATGGCTCGATCCGCGCACGCACCCCCGACGGCGAATACAGCTTCTCTTCGATGGACGAGCTCAAGGTCTATCTCGCCAGCGAGAAGAGCAGGCTGGGCGTCTGATCAGACGCCCTTCGCGGCCTCCGGCCAGCCTTCGCCCACCGCATGGATCGCGAAGGCATAGGCCAGCGCCGTTTCCTTCAGCGAATCGAAGCGGCCCGCTGCGCCGCCATGCCCGGCATCCATATTGGTGTGGAGCATGATCGGCCCGCCGCCGGTCATGGTGACGCGCAGCTTCGCCACCCATTTCGCGGGCTCCCAATAGGTCACCCGCGGATCGGTCAGCCCGCCCATGGCGAGGATCGGCGGATAGATCTGCGCCGCGACATTGTCATAGGGCGAGTAGCTGCGGATAGTCTCGAACGCGACCGGATCGCGGATCGGATCGCCCCATTCCGGCCATTCCGGCGGCGTCAGCGGCAGCGTCTCGTCGAGGATCGTGTTGAGCACGTCGACGAAAGGCACTTCGGCGACGATGCCGGCGAACAGCTCCGGCGCCATATTTGCGACCGCGCCCATCAGCATGCCGCCGGCGCTGCCGCCTTCCGCGACGATGCGGCCGCGGCTGGTGAACTTGGCATCGGCCAGGGCTCCGGCCGCGGCGATGAAATCGGTGAAGGTGTTGCGCTTGTTCTCGCGCTTGCCGTCGAGATACCAGCGCCTGCCCTTGTCGCTGCCGCCGCGCACATGCGCGATCGCATAGATGAAGCCGCGGTCGACGAGGCTGAGCGGCCGCGTGCGGAAGGAGGCGGACATCGCCGAGCCATAGGAGCCGTAGCCATAGAGCAGGCAAGGTGCCGAGCCGTCGAGCGGCGTGTCGGCTCGGTGCAGGATCGAGATCGGCACGCGCTCGCCATCCTGCGCCGTCGCGAAGATGCGTCGCACGCGATAGGCCTGCGGATCATGGCCGGAGGGCACCTCCTGCCGCTTCAGCAGGGTGCGTTCGCCGGTGGCGAGGTTGTAGTCATAAGTCTCGGCCGGGCGCGCCATCGAGGCATAGATGAAGCGCAGCGTATCGGTGTCGAATTCATAGCCGGCATCCATGCCGAGCCCATAGGCCTCCTCGTCGAAGGCGATGCTGCTTTCCGCTCCGCTGGCGAGGTCGCGGATGACGATCCGCGGCAGCCCGTCCTCGCGCTCCAATCGGATCAGCCGTCCCTTCAGGCAGACATGGCTGATGACGAGCCGGCCTGACCGATGCGGAACGAGATCGCGCCAATGCTCGCTGCCGGGTGCAGTAATCGGCGTGATGACGATCTTGAAGTCTTCCGCCCCGCCATCATTGGTCAGGATCAGGAACTCCTCGCCGTGATGTTCCACTCCGTATTGCCGGCCGACAAGACGCGGCGCGACGAGAACCGGCGACGCAGCGGCATCGTCGAGATCGAGAATGCGCGTCTCGGAGGTCTCATGGTCGCTGATCGTGATCAGCAGGAAACGGCCCGACTGCGTCTTGTCGATGTCGACGAACATGCCCGCATCGGCTTCGTCATGCAGCAACTCATCCTGTTCCACAGGCGTGCCGAGGCGATGGCGCAGCACGCGTGACGGGCGGTGGTCGGCATCGAGCGCGACGTAAAGGAAAGAGCGCGAATCATTCGCCCAGACGATGTCGCCGGTCGTGTCCGTGACCAGATCGGGCAAGTCCTCGCCCGTGGCGAGGTCGCGCACCCGAATCCCGTGCAGTTCGGAGCCGGCCTCGTCCGCGCTCCAGGCAAGTAGCTTGTGGTCCGGGCTATGTGCGGCATCGCCAAGATCGAAGAAATCCTTGCCCTTCGCCAACACATCGGCGTCGAGCATGATCTGCTCGCGCGATTTCTCGCCGCGCGGACGCCGGCAGATCAGCGGATGCTCCGCGCCCTTGCGGTAACGCGAATAGTATAGGAATGGGCCATCGGGCTGCGCAACGCTGGAATCGTCTTCCTTGATCCGCCCGCGCATCTCCTTGACGATATCGCGCTGAAGTTGTCGTGTCGGCGACATCAGCTTCTTGCAGTAGGTCTTTTCCGCTTCGAGATACTTGCGGATGTCCGCGGGCAGCACATCCGGATTCCGCAGCACCTCCTTCCAGTTCTCGGCGCGCAGCCAGTCGTAATCATCACGCAACGTCACGCCATGGACGCGCGTTTCCTTCGGGCGTTGCTGCGCCTTGGGTGCCCTCGGCTGCCCGCCGTGGGGCTGAGCGCTGCTGCGTACCGCGCTATCCTTGTCCATTCGCATGAGGTTCCTCCGTCGAGGTGCGGAGAGGTAGAGGCGGCACAAGCGACTGGCAAGACCGCGAGGCCGTCAGGGATTTGATTACGCTCTGTAATCGAAACGCTCAGTGCCCTTGTTGAATTATTGTGCTTTGATTTTCTTATTTGTCGCGAATTGTTCTCTTGCGTGAATAGTCAGTATCCATTACACGCTTATCTCGTTCAGTCCGCTTGAAGCGATTCTGGCAACGGTGCTTCATAAGCTGCCGGCAAGATTGACCAGGCATCGATCAAAAAGAAACGGACGATCGGCGTAAGCCGCTGCCAAGAATGATAAGGAGCAACATGGTCATGACCGAGAATGAGGGTTCGGATTTCATCGAGCTGACGGCAGATATCGTCTCTGCTTATGTTTCGAATAACTCTGTGCCCGCGTCCGAGCTGCCGGCCTTGATCAGCGAAGTGCATTCGGCTTTGAACCGTGTCATCGGTGGCGTTGCTCCGGTCGTCCAGGCCGAGGCGCCTAAGCCCGCGATCCCGGTCAAGAAGTCGATCACGGCCGATTACCTGATCTGCCTCGAGGACGGAAAGAAGTTCAAGTCGCTGAAGCGGCATCTGCGCACGCAGTATAACATGTCGCCGGAGCAGTATCGCGAGAAGTGGGGCCTGCCGCCCGACTACCCGATGGTTGCGCCGAACTACGCTGAAGCGCGTTCGCAGCTCGCGAAGAAGATGGGCCTCGGCCAGCAGCGCCGCAAGCGCCGCTGAGAATATCCTGCGGGCCCGGGGGGCTCGGAGACGGTTAGTTGGAAAGCCGCCGATGATTTCGGCGGCTTTTTTCTTGCGCGCTCTGTGCCGGCGTAGCGATTTCTTGAACCGCGCCATCGTTCCGCTGGTTTGCTGCGCAAGCCGGCAACGAGGAGAGCGGCCGCGCCATTCTCCTGACAGGGCATGGCCAGAGCAGACGGCCTTGGCGGGGATAAGCTGTCTCGGTGGCTTGCTACCTCAGAATATAGGAATATGATCCCATACATCGGTTAGGCGAGACGCATCGCCTGGCGGAAATCAAAGGAACATATCATGAACATTCTCGACGCGCATCCGGAAAGCGCCTTGCGCGCCGCAGCCGGTGCGCGGCTCGCCGAGGCTGCTATCGCCGCGGTGGCCCGCGTCCCTCTCCGCCGGCTGCGGGCCGCGACACGTGGCCGGCAGCCGGTGGCACGGGCGCGGCAGACCGCGATGTACCTCGCCCATGTCACCTTCGGGCTGAACCTGACACGCGTCGGCATCTGCTTTGGGCGAGACCGCACCACGGTCCGACATGCCTGTGCGCTGATCGAGGATCACCGGGACGATCCGCGGCTCGAGTTTGGGTTGACCGCTCTGGAAGCGGGGCTTCTGGCGGTGATGGCGAGGCTGGAAACAAAGCCCAAGGAGGCAATCCGATGACAACGGAGCAGGCCCATAAAGATGCCGCCCGGCTGCTGCGGCATCTCGCAGAGGAAGGCTGTTACGGCATCGTCTCGCCGCTCGACTGTGGCCGCATCGCGCTCTACCGGCAGGTCAGGGGTACGAGCTTGGGCGCTGGTTACGTGTCGGCGGAAACCGTCGAGGCGCTGGTCGAGCAGGGGCTCATCGCATGGTCGGGATCAGGGTCGGGGGCCCGACTCACCCTTGTGCAAGCGACAGGACAGATTGAAGCGACCTCTGCGCCTGCCGCCGAAACCGCGCCCACGCCGGCGATGGACGACCGCGAAAGTCCACTGCTCTGGTTGCATCGTCGTGCGGACAGGGATGGCAGGCCGCAGATCAGCGAGGCGGAATTTGCTGCGGGCGAGCGCTTTCGCGCCGACATCACCCTGGCACAGATGTTGCCGCGCACCACGATGAACTGGGACGCGGCGCTGACGCCGGAGGAGCGTGGGGCGGGGCCGCGCGATCACGCCGGAGCTTCGGACACGGCGCTTGCTGCGCGCCAGCGGGTCAAGCTCGCCTGCGAGCGGCTGGGGCCGGAGCTCTCTGGCCTCGCCATCGATGTCTGCGGCTTTCTCAAGAAGCTCGATCTCGTCGAGAAGGAGCGTCGCTGGCCGGCTCGCTCTGCCAAGGTCGTACTGCGTGTCGCGCTGGCCACGCTGGCGACCCATTACGGGCTGGATCGCCGCGCGCGACCGGGCGTCGTCAGGGCCTGGCAGGAGGAAGGCGCCCGGCCGTCGCTCTTTCCCTAAAACGCGATGCTATGCGCCGGCAGCGGCGCGGGCGTCGCTCTTGATCCGCTCGATCATGGAGCGCACGCCGTTGGAGCGCTGCGGCGTCAGATGCGCGGCCAGCCCGAGGCGCTCATAGATTGCGAAGGCGTCCGTCGCGAGGATCTCCGAGGCTTGCCGCCCCGAGAAGATCGCCAGCGCCAGTGCTACGAGGCCGCGCACGATATGGGCGTCGCTGTCGCCGAGGAAATGCAGCTGCGTCTGCGGTCCGGGCCCGCCCTCGCGGCGCGATTCGAGCCAGACCTGGCTGGCGCAGCCGCGCACCTTGTTGGTGTCGTTATGCGCCTCTTCCGACAGGGGCTTCAGGCCCTTGCCGAGCTCGATCAGATAGCGATAGCGGTCGTCCCACTCGTCGAGCAGTTCGAAATTGGAGACGATCTCGTCGAGAGTTGTTGTCATGTCCTGCCTGGCCGGCCGCCCCTCTTGTCCGGGTGCCGGCGCGACCTCTTCCCGCGACCGGCGGGCGCTCGTCAAGCAATCAACGCGTCGCGGTCTTTGTTGTTGCGGTCGTGGCGGCTGCGTTCAGCACGCGTTCGCGCATCGCCGGATCGAGTCCCGCCAGGATCTGGGCCGCCTCGCGCGCCGCCGACAGGCTGCCGGCCACGCCGCGCGCACTCGCCTCCGCCGTCTCGACCGCCTGCCGGACGGTCTGCGGCAGCGTCGTGTCCGTGGGCTTGCCGCCATGGACCGGCGAGTTCCACGCGATCAGGCCGATGATCGCGACTTTGCGCAGCAGATGGGCCATCTCGATCTCCTTCGCCGACGCGCTCAGACGCGCCGGATGACAGGAGCCTAGACTGCAATCCGAAAAAATCGCGTCATTCTGAATGCTCAAATGCAAGTCGAATTGCAGCGCCGATCTTCAGGTTCCGTTCACCCTGCCGCGAACATGCCACGGGCCGCTGGAACCCCGATGGTTTCGATATAAACACATGGGAAACAACATAAAATTCTAGCGATCATCCCCAGCGGGGTGGCTGGGTCGGCAATCGCTTTAAGGCCCGCTTAAACCGCGCGTGGCCTGATGGGCAGGCGGGCATCTGGTCCGCACGAGTTTGGGTGTTGCGTTCGGTATGGCGATCACGACGGCACTGAGGACACAGGCTGCAGCGCTGGTGCATGCATCGGCGCGGGCGGACGCGCGCGAGCAGCTGCGGCACGAGCGCTTCGTGCTGTCGCGCCTCGTCGTCGGCGCCGGCGTCCTCAGCCTTGCCCCGGCCTATCTCGCCTGGCGCGGCGCTCCCGGCGCCTTCGAGGCTGCCATGATCGTGGCCGCGGCTCTGCCCGTCCTGGCTGTCGCTCTGCTCTCCCGTACCGGCTGGCTTGGCACCGCCCACGCGATGTCGTCGGCGGGACTCTCGCTCTTCATCGTTTCGCTGGCGGCCGTGACCGGCGGCGTCGCCTCGCCGCTGCTGCTCTGGCTCGCCATCGTCCCCGTTGAGGCTGCCTTCTTCGGCGGGCGTCTCTTCATGCTGCGTGCCGCCTGGATCGCGCTCGCCTCGCTGCTCGCGGCGGTAGGCCTGCAGCGCCTCGGCATCATCGCCGATAAGGCGAGCTGGACCGGCGATGCGATCCCGGCGCTCGCGCTTGTCGCGCTCTGCCAGGCCCTCATCGCGACGGCCGTGCTGCTGCGCCGCCGCACCGTCGAGGAGCGCAAGCACCGTGCGGCGGATGCCCGCGCGCAGCTCCTGCTGGATCATGTCGGCGACCTCGTCACCTGGCATGATGCCGGCGGCGCGGTCGTTTTCGCCAATGCCGCTGCCCGCTCGCTCGCAGGCGCAGAGCCGCGTGATCTGCTCGGGCGCGGGCTGCTCGACCGCGTCCACGTCGCCGATCGCCCGCTCTTCCTCAAGGCCTTGAACGACGCTGCGCATGGCGCCGGCGCGGCGACTGTCTGCTTCCGCACCCTCTTCGTTCCGCAGGGCGGGCCGGACGAGGCGCGGCTGCCGGTCTCGCTCTGGCTGGAGATGCAGGCTCACCGGGCCGATACGGTCGTCAGCGGCAATGGCGCCGCCGTGGTCTGCGTCATGCGCGATGTGACCGCGCGCCGCGCGCTCGACGAGGAGCGCGAGCGCGGCCATGCCGAGGCGCTGCGCGCGAACGACGTCAAGGGCCGCTTCCTGGCCACCGTCAGCCATGAGCTGCGCACGCCGCTGAACGCCATCATCGGCTTCTCGGAGATGCTGGCCAACGAGGAGAACGGCTGGATCGACGCCGAGAAACGCCTCGAATACGCCCGGATCATCCATGATTCCGGTCATCATCTCCTCGACGTGGTCAACACGCTGCTCGACATCTCCAAGATCGAGAGCGGGGCGATGACGATCGAGCACGAGCCGCTCGAACTCGCCGAGATCGCCCGCGATTGCTGCACGCTGATGGAGCTCAAGGCCGAAGCCGGTGGCGTCGAGCTGGAGCGCGTCGCCGGCCCCGGCCTTCCACTGGTGGCGGGAGACAGGCGTGCCCTCAAGCAGGTCGTGCTGAACCTGCTCTCCAACGCCGTAAAGTTCACGCCACCCGGCGGGCGCGTGACGCTGGCCATCGTGCGTGACGGCGACATGATCGATCTCTCAGTGTCCGATACCGGCGTCGGCATCTCCGCCGCCGATCTGCCGCGGCTGGGTGACCCCTTCTTCCAGGCCAAGGGCCCTTATGACCGCACCCATGAAGGCACCGGCCTTGGGCTTTCGGTTGTTCGCGGCCTCGTCGGCCTGCATGGCGGCCGTCTCACCGTCGAGAGCGCGCCCGGCGTCGGCACGCGTGTCTCGGTGAGACTGCCGGTCGGCGGCGCCGATGGCGTCGAGCAGCCGGCTCGGATCGTCACTTTCGCGCGCGCTCCGCGCCGCGGCCTCGAAACCAAAGAACCCTTCCGTCTGACCGCCTGAGACGAGCCAGAAGCATGTCCTTCACCATGGCCGCCCGCGCCCATTCCGGCGCCTCCCTGTCCGCCCCGGTTCGGCGTCCTCAGCCGGCGCGTCGCCGTGTCTCCTGGCTTGGCCGGATTCTCCGCGCCGTCGAGCGCAGGCCGGGCCGCGCCGTCCTGCTGCTCGCCTTCGGTGCCGCTTCCGTTGCCATCGTCGCTAATGCGCTGATGCTGCAGAAGGTACGTCACCCCGCGCCGATGCTTTCCGCTGCGCCGGCCACGCCGGCGCGCGCGCCGGTGGAGCGCCGCACAGAGACTGCGAGCGCACCGGCTGCCACGACGACGCCTGCGCCGGCCGGACAGGCTTTGCTTCCGCCGGCCCGCCCCGACGATCTCTCGCATGTGCAGGCCCCCCGCGAAGCCGCGCCGCGCCCGCCGGCAGCGGTCGGCGCCCCCGCACGCACGGCGCAACCTGCTCCCGCACCGGCTCCGCGCGCGGCGCCGGCGCGCGATCCCATCGCCGACCTGATCAACGGCAACGAGCTGCGTCCGCCGGCCGAGGTCAAGGGCGCTGCCGGCCGCTCTGCCGCGGCACCGCGCCGGACGGCGGAAAACTGAACATGAGCCGCGCTGATTCATGGCGCGCCTGACCAGCGATTTCTGGGTCTCGGCCTATCTGCGCCAGGCGGCGTTTGACGGGCTCGTCGCGGTGCTGCGCCGTCGCGGCGCGCGCGAGGCCGGCGCGATCTTCGTCAAGCTCGACCGCCTCGACGGCACTGCCGCACTTTATGGTCCGGCGCCGCAGGCTCTGGCCGAGGATGATGGCGAGCGCCGCTTCCAACTCCTGATCGATTCGGACCCGCTCTCGGTCGAGGACCGCATTGTGCGTGAGCTGCGCTTCGACAGCGATCTCTGGTTCGTTGAGATCGAGAACCGCGCCGGCGATCCGCGCTTGGCGCTGGTGGAAGGGTAGAGCGGTCGAGCTCACGCCGTCATTGCGAGCGCGCGAAGCAATCCAGAAGGATTGGGCAGAACGTTCAACCCGGTCCTTCTGGATTGCTTCGTCGCTCCGCTCCTCGCAATGACGGGGTAGAGGATCTTTCAGCTGCGCTCGCGCCGCGCGCCGATCCTGCCGAGCACTTCCGACATCGCCGGCTGCGTCTCCGGGCGCGTTGCGCCCGTCCGCGCCGGCGTGCCGCTCGGGTCCATGGCGGGCTGATGCCGGCCCTGGCGTTGGGGCAAGGAGCCCGGCAAGCCGACGATCTGCATGGTGAGCCGGAAGGCGATGGCCGGCCGCACCATCCGCATCAGCGCGACCAGAGCAAAGATGCGCTCCACGGAATGGGCGGCCTCGTCGCCGAGCCGGATCAGGAAGCGCGTCGCCTCCTCGACGGTGATGCCGCTCGCGATCAGGCTGAGGGCGGCGAGTTCGCGGGAGTGGTCGCGCGCCATCGCATGCGCCAGCGCAGCCCCACCGCCGAGATGGGCGGCGATCGCGCCGAAGGCCCCGTCGCGATCCTCCCCGGCCATGGCGAGCCAGCCGAGGAAGGTCGCGCTCGGCACCAGCGGCGGCCTCTCGCCGGGATGCAGCGCTTCGCGCGCCATCAGCGATTCGAGGATGGCCAGGCGTCGCTCCGCGCCGGCGCGCAGGAAGAGCGGCGCGCGCTCCAGATTGGAGAGGTCGTCGCGGGCGAGCAGTTGCGGCTGATAGGCCGGCTCCTTGCGGGCCCGCGCGGTCAGCATCTCGACGGCCGCGCGCGACAGCGGCGCCCGCGGATTGCCGATCAGCGCGAGGTCCAGCGAACGGCTCCCGAGCGAGACCAGCATGAGCACGGCCGTCTCGGTCAGATCCGTGCGTGCGGCCAGCGCCACGCGTATCGCTGCGTCGCCCAATTCGGCGAACTGCTCGATCTCGGTCGGGGAGAGAGGCATGCCATGGCGCAGCAGCTCGGCCAGGACCACGCCGCCGCGATCTGCCAGCGCCGCCAGCACGGGGGTGGGGGTGTGAGGCCAACCGGCGAGCTTGCGCGCCAGGATCACGGCTGTGGCCTCGTCGATCTCAGGGATCAGCGCCACGGCCATCTCGCCGAAGGCGGCGAGATCCTGCTGTGGCGGCAGCGGCGTCGACATCAGCAGGTCGGCAGTGACGCGCAGCGAGACCTGGCTCAGATCGAGGCCGCCATCGCGCGCAAGGCGGGCAAGATCGGCGAGTTCCTGAGAAATATGAGCGGGCATCGTTCTACGGACCGTGATGTGTGACTCAGATCAAATTACCCACGGAGTTTTAAGGCCACGTTAACCATGGCTGGTCCTGATGTTCATGAGGGCCTGCGACTCAAGGCGGCGGGTTCCGCGTATTGGCTGGGCTCTCGCGATCGCAACTCTGGCGCTGGATATGGGAGGCGCTTCATGGCCGTCGTTATCTCCTTCGCGCCGCCGAGGCGCTCGCAGCAAGATCGCTCCTGCCCCTTTCCGCGGCAGACGGCCGAGATCCTGTTCTTCACCGGTGTTCGCTACGAGCGGATGGCCGAGGCGAGCCCGCCGAAGGCGCCGGCTCGCCGGCCCTCACGCAAGCTCGTGAGCCGCAAGGCCCCCCGCAGGCAGCCTGCGTGAGCCATCCAGCGATCGGCATCGCGCTGGTTCTGGCGTCCGGGCTTGGCCTGGCCGCCTGCACGGCGACCGATGGCGACCTCGGTCGCCCGCGTCCGACGGTCTGGTCCCAGCTCATCGCCCCGCAGGAGGGCTTCTGGGCCGCCACGGCGCGTGGCGAGCAGGCCTCTTATTTCCGCCTGACGGATGACGAGGAGCAGATGCGTGATCGCGCCTGGCGCTTCATCATGCCGGGGCATGAACGCGCCGTCTTCCAGGGCGAGCTCGCGAACCTCGCACATGTACGTATCCTGCCGGCGATCGCCGCGGCGGGAGATGTCTCGGACTATTTCAACGCGCTGACGTCCATGTCCTTCGCCTCGCAGGCCTCGCGCTACAATCGGCTGGCGGAAGACGTCAATGCCGACCGGCTGCTGATCGGCCCGTTCCGGGCCAATGCGACCCGCGTCGTCACCATGGACCGCGTGCGCATGCGCGTCGCCGAATCCTCGCCGGATGCCGCCGGCAAGCAGGAGCCGGCTATGGCACGGGTGATCGAGAACGAGGGGCTCGTCCTCTGGGTCTGCGAGCGCATCGAGTTCCGGATCAGGAGCTATCGCTATGCCCTGACCAATCTCGTGGTCGAGATGCCCTCGCGCGAAGCGGTGAGGGCCGAGCGCGCCATCATGGCGCTGGAGGCCGAAGCCGGCCCGCTCTGCCGCCAGATGCCGCTCAACGGCGCCTTCCGCGAGGGCGACAAGCGGCCAGCGGTCTATAAAGGCTGAGCGGGCCTCAATTCGCCATTCCGCATTCGACGCTCGTCGCCAGCGCTTCCGCATCGGCCCTGTCGGAGGGCAGGCGCACCAGGACACGGACCACGATCAGCCCCTGCTCGGTGTCGGAGACGACGCGCAGCTCCCGGCTTGTCTCGCCTTCCTCATCCTCGGCGATGCGCTCGTCGCGTTGCGCCTCCGTCATCACCAGGAAGTCCAGCACACCGCGGATCGCGGCCCGGTCGGTGATGGCGTAGACGATGCCGCCGCCCTGCCGATGCAGCGTCAGCCCCAGCGGCAAGGTGCCGGTCCTGGCCACGACCCGCATCGGCCCGGCCGAGAGATCGTAGCTGCAGACTGCGGTGACGACGTTCGGGTCGACTTCCCGCGGCGTCGGCAGCCCGCGCGCATTGCCCGGTGCGGGCAACAACTCGGCGCGGCTCCCGCCGCCAAGCTCGCGATAGGCATGGACGGCGTCGCGCTGCGACAGGGTAGGGATCGCGAGGATCGTGACGATATGGACGATGGCCGCGAGAATGAGGCCGGCCAGCGTCGTCATCAGGAAGCGCGCGAGCCCGCTCCGCAGCCTTGTCCGCCAGCCGATGGTGGGGGATGGCGCAGCCTGCGGCGGCTCGGCCATATCGTGTCCGACGGCGCTCATCGGCAGTCGATCCGTTCGATGCGCGGCAGGTTCGCGGCCCTAGTCTCACCGGTCTGGCTCGAGATTGGAGTGTCGTAGAGCCGCAACCGGACCTGGAAGCGCCCGCTCGCCGGAAGGGGCAGCCAGTTGCCGGCTTCCGGCGTCGCAGAGGCGATGATCGACAGGCCGCCGTCCTCGGGCCTGACGACTTCGCTATCCGTGAAGGTCGAGCGCTCCAGCTGCAGGCGGAAGGGCAGGCCGTCGCCATCGGTGATCCCGATCGTCCAGCCGCGTGTCGTCGGCGTCGCGCCGCCCAGATGGTAGCGGCAGCGCCCGTCCAGCGCCCGGCCGTTGTCGTCGCGCTCGGCGATCAGCTCGAGCCCTTCGCCGGAGCCCAGCGGCAGATGCACGCCACGCGCGAGATAGGCGCGCATATAGGGATCGATGGCGCGGCTGCCGCTGGCGGGCCAGGCCGTCCAGGCTCCGACCTCGACCTTGCCGATGACAGGCCGCCCCGCGACAGCCCAATGCGCCGAGCCAAGGCCGAGGCCTGCGCCCAGCGCGAGGATATAGGCGAGATCGAAAATCCGCACGTCTGCTGCCAGCCTCGGCGAGAATCCTTGCCGCGAATTGACCTGCCGCCCCGGCGACCGTCAACCGCAGTCCTTGCTAGCGCAGCCTTGTGATGCTGCTGGTGGCGATCTCCTGGACGCCGACCTGGATCGGCCGGCTGCCGGGACGCGGGGGCTGGACCGTCTTGAACATCGCACCGACGGCCGAGAGCACCTCGAAGGACTGGCGCGGCATATGGCCGGCACCAGGCCCGTTCGCGACCTCGATGCCGGGTGCCGACGCGTTTGCCTTGGCAACAGTGGGCGCCTTCGGATCGATGGCCGGCACGCCCGGAATCGGCTTGAGCTCCAGCCCCTGATGGGCGAACTGCATGATTTCCTTCCAGGTCATCGCCGGCAGTGAGCCACCCGTCATATTGGCCGTCTCGGCCGAATTGTCGTTGCCGAACCAGACGGCGCCGACGAGATTGCCGGAGAAGCCGACATACCAGGCGTCCTTGTAGCCGTTGGTCGTACCGGTCTTGCCGGCGGTAACGATACCATCCAGCGCCGCGCGCCGGCCGGTGCCTTCGGTCGGCACCTTCGAGAGCATAAAGTTCATGTCCTGCGCCACCTGCGGGGTCAGCACCTGCTTCGGCGGTGGCTCGTCGCGGTCGTGGCGGTAGATCACGTCACCCTGTGAGTTGGTGATTTCGATGGCGGCATAAGGCTGCGCCCGCTTGCCGCCATTGGCGAAGACGGAATAGCCCGCCGCCATGTCCATCACCGTTACCTCGGCCGCGCCGATCGGCAGGGAAACCGTGTCGGTCAGCGGCGTGGTCAGGCCCATGGCGCGGGCTGTCGCGACGATCTTCTTGCGGCCAATGGCGGCGGCGCGCGCCTCGTGCGTCTCGCCCGTTGCCTTGCCGATGGCGATCGACATCTGCACCGGGATCGTATTGATCGACTTCGCGAGCGCCACGGTCAGCGGCATCGAGCCGGCATAGGAGCGGCCGTAATTGTTGGGGCACCAGTTGCCGATGCAGACCGGCCGGTCGGTGACCACGGTGTTCGGCTTGTAGAGCCCGGCCGAGAGCGCGGCTGCATAGACGAAGGGCTTGAACGAGGAACCAGGCTGGCGCAGGCCGCCTGTCGCCCGGTTGAACTGGCTCGCACCGTAATCGCGCCCGCCGACGATGGCGCGCACCGCCCCATCCGGGTCCATGATCACCGTCGCGGCCTGCCGCACGCGATAGGCCGGTCCGTGCTGGCGCAGGATCGTCTCGATCGCCTCGTCGGCACGGTCCTGGATCGCGGAATCATGCGGTGTCTTCACCACCAGCACCCGGTCGGGACCGAGCTTGCCCTCGTCCGCCAGCGCCTTCACCGAGTCGAAGGCCCAGTCGAGATAATAATCGGGGCTGGCGTCGCGGCGCCGGTCGACCGGGGTCGCCGGGTTGCGCTTGGCGCTGTCGACCTGGCCGGCGGTCATGAAGCCGGCATCGACCATGGCGTTCAGCACGTCGTTGGCGCGGGAACGAGCGGCCGGCAGGTTGACGTGCGGCGCGAATTTGGTCGGCGCCTTGAAGAGGCCGGCGAGCATCGCCGCTTCTGCCAGCGAGACGTCCTTCACGGACTTGCCGAAATAGTATTCCGCCGCCGCTGCCGCGCCAAAGGTGCCGCCACCCATATAGGCGCGGTCGAGATAGAGCTTGAGGATCTCGTTCTTGGTCAGCCGCTGTTCCAGCCAGAGCGCCAGGAAGGCTTCCTTGATCTTGCGATCGAGCGAACGCTCATTGCTCAGGAACAGGTTCTTGGCGAGCTGCTGCGTCAGCGAGGAGCCGCCCTGCACCACGCCGGATGCCCGCGTATTGACCAGGAGTGCCCGGAAGGTGCCGATCACGTCGATGCCGAAATGGTCGTAGAAGCGCCGGTCCTCGGTCGCGAGCACGGCCTTCAGCAGATGGTCCGGCATCTCCTCGAGCTTGAGGGAATCGTCGTGCCGCGCGCCGCGGTGGCCGAGCGGCGCGCCGTAGCGATCGAGGAAGGTGACGGCGAGAACCTGGTTCTTCAGCGCTTCTTCGTTGCCGATGCGGAAGGAGGGCAACGCCAGCATCAGGACGATGAGCGCGCCGACGATGCCGATATTCAGCCCTTCACTGGCGAATTCGGCGAAGACACGCTTGCCGCCTGTGACGGTGAGCCGGTCGGCATAGCTGCGGATGCGCTCATAGGCGTCGCCGGCGCTGCGTCCTGCGCCCCAGAGTCCGGCATCCAGCCATGAATCGGCAGCGAGCGCAAAGCGCTTCAACCGCGTCTTCCAGCCTGCCTTCTTGAACTCCATGGCCGTTCCAGACGTCCTGAAGGGCCCCCGACACAGTCCTGCCGCGCGGTCGCCGCCTTGGCAACAGTTTTGCGCCCGGAATGGGGCATATGGTTAAGCTTGACGACCCGTTAAAGGGCGTCAGTGAGGAATCTCACGCAGACAGCATGAAGCGCGCCAGCGAAGTTTGTTCCGCTCTGGGACAGGTGCACCCTTCCATCCGGGGTCGCGGCGGCGCATAAGCCGGAAATGACCGTGAAACCGCCGAAAGCAGAGCCATTCTGGCGCACCACGCCGCTGGAGGAGATGACGGCCGAGCAGTGGGAGTCGCTCTGCGACGGCTGCGGGCGCTGCTGCCTCGTCAAGCTGGAGGACGAGGAGACCGGCCGCATCTTCGCCACTGATGTGGGCTGTCGTCTGTTCGATTCCGGCACCTGCCGCTGCCGGAACTACACGAACCGCTCGCGCGAGGTGCCCGATTGCGTGACTCTGACGCCGAAGGAGGTGCGCGAGCTGCCCTGGCTGCCGCCGACCTGCGGGTATCGGCTCGTCGCCGAGGGCAGGGATCTGCCGTGGTGGCACCCGCTCGTCTCCGGAGATCCGGAAACCGTGGTCACGGCAGGCGTCTCCGTGCGCGGGCGCGTCCATGCCAACGAGGACGAGCTGCCCGAGGACGAGATCGCCGAGCGCATCGTCAACTGGCCGCTGCGCTGGCCGCGCGGGGCCAAGACCGGCGGCCGCTGAAGGGGCTGTTAGGCCGGCGAGCCCTCATCCTGAGGAGCGCCATAGGCGCGTCTCGAAGGATGCTCCAGCTGCCTCCTGAGACCGCTGAAGCATCCTTCGAGACGCGCCTATGGCGCTCCTCAGGATGAGGGCTGAGTGGTTTAATGTGCGCCACGCGCTCACGCTGCACTGCACGAAAGGATGCTGCAGGCGCTCATTGATTGTTCATGTCGTTTTGGGCATGACCGCCACACCCCGCTGCCGGTGCCCTCGGGCTCGAACCGGCAAGCACACGAAACTTTCGCATCGCCGGGGCGTTCAGAGCGTCCGGCTGAACTCGAAGAGGCTTATGTGATGGCTGGTGGGAAATGGGTCTACACCTTCGGCGACGGCAAGGCCGAGGGTGAGGCGGGGATGAAGAACCTGCTCGGCGGCAAGGGCGCGAACCTCGCCGAGATGAGCAATCTGGGTCTGCCCGTGCCGCCCGGTTTCACCATCACCACCGAGGTCTGCACGGCCTATTACGACAACGGCAAGACCTTTCCGGCCGAGCTCGACGGGCAGGTCAAGGCGGCGCTCGCCGGCATGGCGAAGCTGACGGCCAAGACCTTCGGCGACCCCGCCAATCCGCTGCTCGTCTCGGTCCGCTCCGGTGCGCGCGCCTCGATGCCCGGCATGATGGACACCGTCCTCAACCTTGGCCTCAACGACGAGACGGTCGAGGCGGTGGCGAAGGCCTCGGGCGATGCCCGCTTCGCCTGGGACAGCTACCGCCGCTTCATCACCATGTATTCCAACGTGGTTCTCGACATCGACCACGGCCTCTTCGAGGAGGCTCTGGAGGCCTATAAGGAGCGCAAGGGCCTGCATCTCGACACCGATCTCTCGGCCGATGACTGGAAGGTGCTGGTCGGCCGCTACAAGGAGATCGTCAAGCGTGAGCTCGGCTCCGACTTCCCGCAGGACCCTGAGAAGCAGCTCTGGGGCGCTGTCGGCGCCGTCTTCTCCTCCTGGATGAATGCCCGCGCCATCAAATATCGCGAGCTGAACAGCATCCCGGCTTCCTGGGGCACGGCGGTCAACGTCCAGTCGATGGTGTTCGGCAATATGGGCGATACCTCCGCGACCGGCGTCGCTTTCACCCGCAATCCCTCGACCGGCGAGAACGCGCTCTATGGCGAGTTCCTGATCAACGCTCAGGGCGAGGATGTCGTCGCCGGTATCCGCACGCCGCAGGACATCACCGAGACCGCCCGCATCGAGGCCGGCTCCGACAAACCTTCCATGGAGAAGGAGATGCCGGAGGCCTATGCGGAACTCTGCCGCATCTACGGCATCCTCGAGAAGCATTACCGCGACATGCAGGACATGGAGTTCACCATCCAGGAGGGCAAGCTCTGGATGCTGCAGACCCGGTCCGGCAAGCGCACCGCCAAGGCGGCCCTCAGGATCGCGGTCGAGCTCGCCACCGAAGGCCTGATCACGCAGGAGGAGGCCGTCGGTCGCGTCGAGCCTGGCGCGCTCGACCAGCTCCTGCACCCGACCATCGACCCCAAGGCCGAGCGGCGCGTGCTGACCACCGGCCTGCCGGCCTCGCCCGGCGCCGCCGCCGGCGAGATCGTCTTCAACTCGGACGACGCCGAGGCCGCGAAGAAGGCCGGCAAGAAGGCCATCCTCGTCCGCGTCGAGACCTCGCCTGAGGACATCCACGGCATGCACGCCGCCGAGGGCATCCTGACCACCCGCGGCGGCATGACCTCTCATGCGGCGGTCGTCGCGCGTGGCATGGGCAAGCCCTGCGTCTCGGGTGCCGGCCAGATCCGTGTCGACTATGCAAAGGGCACGCTCTCCATCGGCGCCACGACGCTGAAGGCCGGCGACGTCCTCACCATCGACGGTAGCAATGGCCAGGTGCTGCTCGGCGAGGTGAAGATGCAGAAGCCTGAGCTGGCCGGCGAGTTCGCGACGTTGATGGGCTGGGCTGACAAGGTCCGCCGCCTCAAGGTCCGCGCCAATGCCGAGACGCCGGAGGATGCCAAGACCGCCCGCGAGTTCGGGGCCGAGGGCATCGGCCTTTGTCGCACCGAGCACATGTTCTTCGATGAGAACCGCATCCAGGCGGTCCGCGAGATGATCCTTTCCCAGGACGACAAGGGCCGGCGCGCCGCGCTCGCCAAGCTCCTGCCGGTGCAGCGGCAGGACTTCGTCCAGCTTTTCACCATCATGAGCGGCCTGCCGGTCACCATCCGCCTGCTCGACCCGCCGCTGCACGAGTTCCTGCCGCATGGCGACAAGGAGATCGCCGAGGTGGCCGGCGCGCTCGGCGTTACGCCCGACGCGCTGAAGCATCGCGCCGCCGAACTGCACGAGTTCAACCCGATGCTCGGCTTCCGTGGCTGCCGCCTCGCCGTGGCCTTCCCCGAGATCGCCGAGATGCAGGCCCGCGCCATCTTCGAGGCGGCGGTGATCGCCGCAAAGGAGACCGGCAAGCCGGTGATCCCGGAGGTGATGGTGCCGCTCGTCATGGGCAAGCCAGAGCTTGATCTGGTGAAGGCCCGCATCGACGCCATGGCCAAGGCGGTGATGCAGGAGAGCGGCGCGAAGATCGACTATCAGGTCGGCACCATGATCGAGCTGCCGCGCGCCGCCCTGCGCGCCGCCGAGATCGCCGAGAGCGCCGAATTTTTCTCCTTCGGCACCAACGACCTGACGCAGACGACGCTCGGCATCAGCCGCGACGACGCTTCCTCGTTCCTCGGCTCCTACACAGCCAAGGGCCTGCTGGAATCGGACCCGTTCGTCACGATCGATCAGGAGGGCGTCGGCGAGCTGGTGAAGCTCGCCGCGGAGCGCGGCCGCAAGACGCGCTCCGGCATCAAGCTCGGCATCTGCGGCGAGCATGGCGGCGACCCGGCCTCGATCGGCTTCTGCGAGAGCGTGGGCCTGGACTACGTCTCCTGCTCGCCATTCCGCGTTCCGATCGCCCGCCTCGCCGCCGCGCAGGCGGCGCTGGGCGCGGTGAAGCAGAAGGAAGGCTGAGCGCGCCCTATGGCATCGCAGCTGACCACCATCGGCTTCGATGCCGACGACACGCTCTGGCAGAACGAGCAGTTCTTCCGGATGACGGAGGATCGTTTCGTCGCGATGCTCGGCGAGCATGGCGAGGCGGCCGAGATTTCCGGCCGCCTGCTGGAGGCGGAGAAGCGCAACCTCGGCTTCTACGGCTTCGGCATCAAGGGCTTCGTGCTCTCGATGATCGAGACCGCGATCGAAATTACGAAGGGCCAGGTGCCGGCGGCCGTCATCGGCGAAATCCTCGCGGCCGGCCGCGAGATGGCGGCTCATCCCGTCGAGACGCTGCCCCATGCCCGCGAGACGCTCGCAGTGCTGTCAGGCGACTACCGGCTCGTGCTGATCACCAAGGGCGATCTCTTCGACCAGGAGCGCAAGCTCGCGCAATCCGGCCTCGGCGACTTCTTCCACGCGGTCGAGATTGTCAGCGACAAGAAGGCCTCGACCTATGATCGCATCTTCGCGCGCCATGGCGACGGGGCAGGTCGGGCGATGATGGTCGGCAACTCCCTGAAGTCGGACATCTTGCCGGCGCTGGAGGCCGGCTCATGGGCGGTGCATGTGCCGCATGAGCTGACCTGGGTGCTGGAGCATGCCGAGGAGCCGGCCGGCCATGGCCGTTTCATCAAGCTCATGGACCTCGGCGGGCTGGCCGCGAGCGTTCGAGAGATCGGCTGAATCCAGCTTGCTCAAGCCCTTAGCTGGACCTGCCTTGCATTTCATGCTATCCGCACCGATGTAAGACGAGATGCGGCCGGGTTCTGGCCACTCCTCCGCTAGCCGGCGGCGCTGGTAGCGGTAACGAATCAGATCCACCACACATCGCTACATTAGCCATGGCGAGACGTCCGCGCGTCTGGTCTTGGTCCACGATACGCGCGGGATCTGAAACCAAGGAATACCCCCATGAACAAGGGCACTGTGAAGTGGTTCAACGCCACCAAGGGCTACGGCTTCATCACCCCTGAGAACGGCGGCCAGGACGTGTTCGTCCACATCTCCGCTGTCGAGCGCGCCGGCCTGCGCGAGCTGCGCGACGGCCAGGTCGTCTCCTTCGAGATGATCGCCGACCGCAAGACCGGCAAGACCTCGGCCGGCAACCTCGTCGCCGAGTGATGACTATTGGCCGGGCGCCGTGCGCGCCCGGTCCACGACAAACTTGCCGGCGCTGTGGCTAGCGGTTCGCCGGCAGGTCCGACTTCTTGACTATTCAGGCCGGATGCGGGCCTGCGGCGCAGCCGAAATCCACATGCGCCCCCCGCATCGCGGCGTCCGGAAAGACCTTTCTTGACTAAATTCACCGATCTCGGCCTCGCTGAGCCGCTCCTCAAGGCGCTCGCGGCCGAAGGTTATGAAACGCCCACGCCGATCCAGGCGCAGGCGATCCCCCATATCCTGCAGGGCCGTGACCTGCTCGGCGCCGCCCAGACCGGCACCGGCAAGACGGCCGCCTTCGCGCTGCCGATGCTGCACCGGCTGCTGGCGACGCCCCGGCGCGTCTCGCCGCGCGCCGTGCGTGTGCTCATCCTTTCGCCGACGCGCGAGCTCGCGGCGCAGATCGAGACCAATATCCGCGGCTACGGCCAGTTCACCTCGCTGAAGTCGACGGTGATCTTCGGCGGCGTGCCGGTCGGCAAGCAGATCCGCGCGCTCGGCGATAAGATCGACATCCTCGTCGCCACGCCCGGCCGCCTGCTCGACCTCGTCGACCAGCGCGCCGTCTCGCTGCGCGAGATCGAGTTCCTCGTCCTCGACGAGGCCGACCAGATGCTCGACCTCGGCTTCATTCACGCGCTGCGCCGCATCGCCACGCTGATCCCGAAGGAGCGCCAGACGCTGCTCTTCTCGGCGACCATGCCGAAGCCCATCCGCGACATCGCTTCGGCCTATCTGACCGACCCGGTCGAGGTCGCGGTGACACCGGTCGCCACCACGGCGGAGAAGATCGACCAGCGCGTCATCTTCACCGAGCCGGGCGACAAGCCTTCGCTGCTGGCGAAGACGCTGAACGTGCCGGAGATGGAGCGCGCCATCGTCTTCACCCGCACCAAGCACGGCGCCGACAAGGTTGTGCGCCAGCTCGGCCAGTCCGGCATCGAGGCGGCGGCGATCCACGGCAACAAGAGCCAGGGCCAGCGCGAGCGGGCGCTCGGCGCTTTCCGTGACGGCAGCCTGCGCATCCTCGTCGCGACCGACATTGCGGCCCGCGGCATCGATGTCGACGGTATCAGCCATGTCGTGAATTTCGACCTGCCGAACGTGCCGGAGACCTATGTCCACCGCATCGGCCGCACGGCGCGCGCTGGCGCGGCCGGCGTTGCCATCGCCTTCTGCACCCCGGAGGAGCGTGGCGATCTCGCGGCCATCGAGAAGCTGACCGGCGTCAAGCCGGCGCCGATCGGTGAGGTGCCCTATTGGGACGGTCGCACCCCGAAGAAGCCGCCGCAGAACCAGCGCGGCGGGCGCAGCCACCAGCAGCAGAACGGTGGCGGGCGCGGACAGGGCCGTCCGCAGGGCCAACAAGCCCGTCCGCAGGGGCAGCAGCAGTCTCGCCCGCAGGGTCAGCAGCAGTCTCGGCCCCAGGGCCAGCAGGCGCGTCCGCACGGCCAGCATCCCGGCAATGGCGGCAGGCCCGAGCAGGGCGGCCAGCGCAGCCACGCGGCCGGCGGTGAAGCCCGTCAGGGCAATCGCGAGCCGCGGCACGAGCAGCGTCAGGACCAGCGCCACGAGCGGCCCCGGCATCAGGAGCGCCCGCAGCGCAGTGAGCAGTCGCAGCAGAGAAAAGACGGTGCTTCCGGTAAGGAAGGGCTTGGCGGCGTCGCTTTCTTGCAGCAAAGAACAGAACCACGCACCAACGGCGCCCGGCGGCGCGCGAACTGACGCGCATCAGCCAGTAGGGGAGCGGGCTAGGCCGAAGCCGCCCGCTCCAGCGCCAAAGGGCACACGAAGGACGACAGATGGCGAAAGAAGAACTGCTTGAATTCGACGGCACCGTGGTCGAGGTGCTCCCGGACGGCAACTACCGGGTCAAGCTCGACAACGACCATATCATCCTGGCCTATGCGGCCGGCAAGATGAAGAAGAACCGCATCCGCACCATCGCGGGCGATCGCGTCATCGTCGAGATGTCGCCTTATGATCTCGATCGCGGCCGCATCAACTTCCGTCAGAAGACGGCTGGTCCCGGCCCCGCGGCCCCGCCGCGTCAGAACTTCCGCCGCCGCTGAGGCTTTCCCGATGCGCCTGTCGCGAAACGAACTTCTCTTCGTCGCGCTGGGCGCGGTGCTCGGCGTCCTCGTCGCCTTCGGCGTGAGGAGCGGCTTCGTCGTGCAGGACGGAGCCTTCCCGCCCTTCGTCATCGTGCTTCTCGGCCTCGGCCTTGTGGAACTGGTGGTGGGCTACGCCGCCGGCCGCTCGCCGGGCACGCTGGTCGGCATGCCGGCCCGCTTCCTCGCCTTCGTGGTCGGCGTCTGCATCGTCCTGCTCGGCGCCAAGCTAGCCTGAGCTTTCTGACACCCTGATCCTCAGACGTCATGCTCGGGCTTGACCCGAGCATCTCGGAAACCAACGCCTTCTCGTTCTGAGATTCCCGGGTCTGCGCTTCGCTCCGCCCGGGAATGACGGCGTGCGTCCTCCGCCCAAAAAGCCTCCGCCCAAGAAAAAACCCCGGCACGAGGCCGGGGTAGAAGGCGGGTTGTTTCCGTGGATGAAAAAAGGTCTGCGTGAACTCTGGCTACGGTGAAATCTCTGGCCGTCGAGACCGGCTCAGTTGATCGGTGTCCAATATTGCGATCCGGGGCTGGCCTGGACCTGACGTGACCCATAGCCGAAGGGGCGCTCCTCGCGCTGGACATAGGTGGGGCGCACCATCACCTTGCGCTGGCGCTCCTCATAGACGGCCGGGATCGTGATGTAGTCGACGGAGGCCGCGACCATCTCGACCGTGCGGCTCTGATAGCCGTACTGCGCGGGCACATCGACCCAGCAGCCGATCGTCTCGCCATTGGCGTCGCGCGTCACTTCCCAGCGGCGGGTGGCGGGCGTGATCATGACCTTCTCGGTCACGGTGCCGATGACAGCCGGCCGCGTCTGGGCGATCCGGCGCTCCGGCTCGACCATCACCCGGTCGGTCACGAACTCGTATTGCGCCGGTACAACTTGCTCACGCCTCTGGCCGATGCCGTATCCGGCCCTCACCGGGCGATGCCGCTTCACGACGGGGTGGGATTTGTAGACCCGGGCGGTGCGGACCTTGGCCGGGCGGGTCTTGTGGATCTTGACGGCGCTCTTGTAGACCGGCGGCGCGGTGACCAGCCGGTAGCAGGAAGCGCCGATGCAGCCGCCGCCCGCCTGCGCCGCTGGGCTGCCGAGCAACGCGGCCGCCGCGACGGCTGCGCCGGCGAGGATGCGGAATGACGAAGCTGCGGGCAGCATGGAAAGACCTGACTCATGAATGGCGGCGATGATGCCGCTGCGTGAAGTCAGGAAGCGCATTTACGCGGTCACGCGCAAGGCAAAGGCTAAAACAAGGTAAAGTCGAACAGGCTCCGAACCGGAGCCTTGTTCATTCAATTTGCGCCCAAGTGAATGATACCGCTTGTATTTTAGCGTTCAGGTTTGGCCGGGACGCAGCTGGTAGAAGATGTGCTGGCCGATCGTGTCCATCTTCTTCAGCCTCTTCGCCCAGAACGGCCGGACGTAGTTGGCGTGGTAATGCGTCGAGGCTCCGACCTCCACGAGATAGGTGGTGCCCTCATAGACCTCGCGCGCGATCCTGACCGCGTCGCGCCAGGACGCCGCCTCGGTGATGCGCAGCGACTTGCCCTCGCAGGCAAAGGTGAACTGGCAGGAGAGGTAGCGGTTGGCGTTCTGATAGACGACGCCGCAGACCGAGCTCGGATAGAGCCCGCTCTTGACCCGGTTGAGCACCACCTGCGCGACCGCGGCCTGCCCCAGCGCCGATTCCGAACGAGCCTCGAAATAGACGGCTTCGGCCAGGCAGCGCTGCTCGCGCGCCATGTTCTCGGGCGCGATCAGCGCCGTGTAGCTCTGGCGGGTGCCGGGCTCGGCGAGCCGGAGATCCTGGTCGGCCGGGGCGGAGGCGAGCGCGATGCGCCCGCGTTGCTGCGGCGCGCCCTGGGAGGGCAGGGCGGAAGGAGTCAGCGTGCCGAACATCGAGCCGACGGGCGGCGTCGCCGAGGAGCGCAGGCTCGCCGCCGTCACCGCGGGCGAGGAGCCGTCGATGCTGTCGAGATAAAGCAGGGCCTGCCGGGCGGACATGATCCGCGGCTTGAGCGGCGAGACCGGCGAGGAATCCGACAATGCCGGATCGGTCAGCCCTTCCTCGTTGGCAAAAGGCTCGAAGCCGGTCTGCGGCCCCTCCAACGCCTCGGCGGCGCGCAGCGCATCCATCGAGAAGCCGCCGGAGATCAGCGTGGGCTGCGTGTCGCCGAAGACGACGCGTTCCAGCTCGATCGAGGGATGCGAGGAGAGGCCGGGCCGCAGGCTCGGCAGCATGTCGCCCTTGGCCGTGCGGTCGACTTCCGGGAAGCCCGAGGCCGATTGCTTGAGATCTTCGCGCGGGGCGCGTGGGTCGACGACGATGCGACGCTCCGGATCGTCGAAGGAAAGCTTCGCCTGCACGATAGCCGATGTCAGCGCTAGCCCCGGCAGCCGGAAGGCACTGGCGGCGACCAGCATCGAAGGCCCCTCGGCGAGCTCCGAGACGGGAGCGGGAGCGGTGCGTGTCGCGGCACTGAGCGGCAGGCCGGTCGGCCCGAAATTCTGTCCGGCGGAGGCGGTGAAGGAGACGAGCAGCCCGACCGACAGCGCCCAGGGAGCAGCAGTGCTCGCAGCCCATCTAATGCCGAGGGGGCGGATATTTCGCCCGTGCCTGCGCTGACGCCAATGACTCAAAGCGACTTGACCTGTCCCGACCACCGGAACGGAAACCGCGCGAAGCCTGCGTATCTCCGTCGTCCTCCGTTATCGCCACGGTAAGGTTGAGCGGCGGTTAACGAGGCCGGCGAAACTCATCTCGCTTCGCTTGCATTCCATGTCCGCCTGTGATGCGTCGTGTCACCAAAACGCGCTGGTTGCCGCTGGGGCCGGGCGCTAACGTGTAGTCACACAATCGAATCCTCGGGGAAGTCATGAACGCCACGCCAGCGAGTGCCGCGCCGCCGCGCAGCTATGCTCCCGAAGTCGTCGTCGCCGCCGGCTGCCTGATCGCGCTCATCACCTTCGGGCCGCGCGCCAGCGCCGGCCTGTTCCAGATCCCGATGACGGTCGAGTTCGGCTGGGGGCGCGACACCTTCGGGCTGGCGCTGGCGATCCAGAACCTGCTCTGGGGCCTGGGCGCGCCCTTCGCGGGCGCCATCGCGGACCGCTTCGGCACGGTCAAGGTGCTCTGCACCGGCGCGCTGCTCTATGCCGCCGGCCTCGTGGCGATGGCCTACGCATCGACGCCGCTGCAGCTTCATCTCGGCGCCGGCGTACTGATCGGCTTCGGGCTTTCGGCCTGCTCCTTCAACCTCGTTCTCGCGGCCTTCGGCAAGCTCCTGCCGGAGCGCTGGCGGCCGCTCGCCTTCGGCGCGGGCACGGCGGCCGGCTCCTTCGGCCAGTTCCTCTTCCCGCCGATCGGCAACATCCTGATCGACACGCTCGGCTGGCATCAAGCGCTCGTCGTCTTCGCGCTGACCCTGCTGCCGGTGCTGCCGGTTTCGATCTTCCTCTCGACACGCAAGCTTGGCGGTCAGGGCGCCAAGGCGGCCGCGAATGTGCCGAATCAGACCATCGTGCAGGCGCTGACCGAGGCCTTCCGCCACCGCAGCTACGTTTTCCTCGTACTCGGCTTCTTCACCTGCGGCTTTCAGCTCGCCTTCATCACCGTGCATATGCCGGCTTATCTCAAGGATGCCGGCCTGCCGGCCTGGGTCGGCGGCTGGACGCTGGCGGTCATCGGCCTTGCCAACGCGGTGGGCTCTCTCTCCGCTGGCTGGCTCTCGACGCGGATGCCGAAGCGTTATCTCCTCGCGTGGATCTATCTGGGCCGGGCCGTGGCGATCGCGGTCTTCATTATGATTCCGGCGAGCCCGGCGACCTGCATCGCCTTCGGCATTGCCATCGGCCTGCTCTGGCTCTCGACCGTGCCGCCGACCTCGTCGCTGGTCATGCTGATGTTCGGCACGAAATACATGGCGATGCTCTATGGCTTCGCCTTCTTTTCGCATCAGGTCGGCGGCTTCCTCGGCGTCTGGCTCGGCGGCGTGCTCTACGAGTCGATGGGCAGCTACCAGTTCGTCTGGTGGCTCTCGGTCGCGCTCGGCGTCATCTCGGCGCTAATCAACCTGCCGATAGTCGAGCGCCCCGTGGAGCGGCCGGCAGCGCAGCCGGCCTGAACCGGAAGCTGTTCTCCGTCATTGCGAGCGCAGCGAAGCAATCCAGGGGGCGTAGCGCTCTGCCGCTCCTGGATTGCTTCGTCGCTGACGCTCCTCGCAATGGCGGCCAGACCTGATTCTAGATCGTCCCTTCGAACAGGGTCCGCTGTCGCGACAGCTCGGCGCTGCAGAAATCCATGAAGGCCCGCACGCGCGGGACATGGCGGATGTCGGGATGGGTCAGCACCCATAGGCCCGTCGCGAAATCGGGGTTGGGCGGCAGGAGCCGCACCAGCCCCGGCCGCTGATCGGCGATGAAGCAGGGCAGGGGGCCGATGCCGAGCCCCTGCTCGACCGCCTCCGCCAGCCCGAGCACCGCCGAGCTCTTCAGCGCGATCCGCTCCGGCGCAACGTGCTCCCGCACGAAGCGAGCCGCCTTCACATGGGCGAGCTGGTCGCCGAGCGCGATCCAGTCATGCTGGTAGAGCTGCGCCGGATCGACCTGTTCCGCGGCGGCGAGTTGGTCGCCAGCACGTCCATAGATTGCCCAGGCGAGGGTGGCGATCCGCCGGCCGACCAGTGTCTCACCCGGCGAGTCGCTCGCGCGGATCGCGATGTCGGCGTCCCGCTTCGACAGGTTGAGCGCCTGGTTGCCGATCACGACGTCGAGCCGGATCAGCGGATGCATCTCGCGGAAGGCGGCGAAGATCGGCAGCAGCACGTTGAGGTGCAGCGTATCGGTGGTGGTGATCCTGAGCTCGCCGGAAGGGGCGACGTCGCGCCCGGCGAGGCGTCGGGAGAAGGCGGTGACGTCCTCGTCCATGCGGCCAGCCAGCGCCGCCATCTCGGCGCCTGCGACGGTCGCGACATAGCCGGTCTTGCGCCGCTCGAAGAGCGGCATGCCGACGATCTCCTCGATCTGCCCCAGCCGCCTGAACACGGTCGAATGATTGACGCCCAGCGCTGCGGCGGCGCCTGTCAGCCCGTCATGATCGGCGATGGCCTTGACTAGCCGGAAATCGTCCCAGGCGAGCTTGGCATGCATGGACAGGCTTCCTCCTGCGCGCAAGCAAGCCAATATCTTGCAGGAATGCAAGCGGGAGGGATGGGGGACTGGGCTGCGCCGGTGTCCTAGCGCGGCGCCGCGGCGCGTCGCAGCCGGTCGTTGATCGCTTCGCCCAGCCCCTGCTCGGGAATGCGGGCGACCGCGATCGTGCCGCGCCCGAGCGCGTCCAGCTTCCGCATATGGCCGAAGAGGTTGGCGGCTGCCTCGCGCAGATCGCCGGTCGGGCTCAGATTGAGCGAAGCCGGATGGTCCGGCCCGGGGCCGAAGCCGAGCCAGGCTTCACCATCCAGCGGAGCCTCGGCGTCGAGCCGCATCCGGGCCGCCGGCGCGTAATGCGAGGCGAGCAGACCGGGCGAGAGCGGTGCATGCCCGGCTTCGCCGGCGAGCACGAGCGGGCGGCCGATCACGCCCTCGATCGCCTCGCGCGGCACGCCGCCGGGGCGCAGCAGGCGCGGTGCCCCATCAAGACAGGCTACGATGGTCGATTCCACTCCGACCTCGGTGGGCCCGGCATCGAGCACGGCATCGATCCGGCCTTCGAGATCGGCCAGCGCATGGGCGGCTGTGGTGGCGCTGATCCGGCCCGAGCGATTGGCGGAGGGCGCCGCGATCGGCCGGCCGGCCGCCTGCAGCACGGCATGCGCGACGGGATGGGCTGGAACACGCAAGGCGACGGAGGGAAGCCCCGCCCGCGCCAGCTCGCTCACCGTGCATCCGGACGAGGCCGGCACGACCAGCGTCATCGGCCCCGGCCAGAAGGCCTGTGCGAGGGCCAGCGCATTCGCGTCGAACAGCCCTTGCCGCCGCGCGCTCGCGAGATCCGGCAGATGTGAGATCAGCGGGTTGAAGCTCGGCCGCTCCTTGGCGGCATAGATGCCGGCGACGGCCGTGCCCGAGGTCGCATCGGCCGCCAGCCCATAGACCGTCTCGGTCGGCAGGGCGACGAGCCCGCCCGCCCGCAGCAGCGCCGCCGCCTCGGCGATGCCGGCAGCGTCGGGAGCGAGAAGCCTGGTCGGGCGGGAGGCGGGGAGGGGCTGGCTCAAGGCGAGATTGACCGGATATGGTTTACATATAAACTAATCGGCGAACATGACGCGGCCCGAAACGAAGGTCGCGCTGGCCGGTGCGTGGAAGAGGCGATAGTTCCTCGCTACCATCCCGGCAACGGTAAAAGCGCCTTGGGCGCCATGAGGAGACGACGATGAGCTATCGCGCCCCGGTATCGGACATGCTGGCGACCATGCGTCATGTCGCCGGCCTCGACCGGCTGATCGCTGACGGGCTGGCGCCGGAGCTCGAAGGCGGCGTGGCTGAGGCCGTGCTCGAGGAGGCGGCGAAGTTCGCCGCCGACGTCATCGCGCCCCTCAACCGTGTCGGCGACAGCCATGGCTCGACGCTGAAGGACGGCGCGATTACGACCCCGCCGGGCTGGAAGGAGGCCTACAGGGCCTGGGCCGAGGCGGGCTGGAATGCGCTGCCCGCGCCGGAAGCCTATGGCGGGCAGGGCCTGCCGACGCTGCTGCAATCGGCCTGCATCGAGATGTGGAACTCGGCCGCCTTCGCCTTCGCGCTCGGGCCGTTGCTGACGGTCGGCGCGATCGAGGCGGTTTACGCTCACGGCTCGGAGCAGTTGAAGGAGACCTATCTCGCCAAGCTCGTCTCGGGCGAGTGGATGGGCACGATGAACCTCACCGAGCCGCAGGCGGGTTCCGACCTCAACGCCCTGCGCAGCAAGGCCGAACGCGTCGGAGACGGCACCTACCGCATCACCGGCCAGAAGATCTTCATCACCTATGGCGAGCACGATCTGACGAAGAACATTGTCCATCTCGTGCTGGCGCGCCTGCCCGATGCCCCTGCCGGCACGCGCGGCATCTCGCTCTTCCTCGTCCCGAAATTCCTGGTCAATGCGGACGGCTCGCTCGGCGAACACAACGACCTGCGCTGCTCCGGCATCGAGCACAAGCTCGGCATCCACGCCTCGCCGACCTGCTCCATGGCCTTCGGCGACAACGGCGGCGCCATCGGCTGGCTGATCGGCGAGGAGAATCGCGGCCTCGCCTGCATGTTCACGATGATGAACAATGCCCGCCTCAACGTCGCGCTGCAGGGCGTCGCCATCGCTGAGCGGGCCTATCAGCAGGCACTGGCCTTCGCCCATGAACGCAAGCAGGGCGCCGCACTCGATGCGCCGAAGGGGGCGCCGATGAGCCCGATCATCGTCCACCCGGATGTGCGCCGCATGCTGATGGACATGCGCGCCAAGACGCAAGGCGCACGTGCCATCTCCTATCTGGTCGCCGAGGCGCTCGACCGTTCCCATCGCGAAGCCGATGCGGGTAAGCAGAAGGCCGCGGCCGAGCGCGCCGCGCTCCTCACCCCCGTGGCCAAGGCCTATTCGACCGACATCGGCATCGACGTCGCCTCGACCGGCATCCAGGTCCATGGCGGCATGGGCTTCGTCGAGGAGACGGGCGCTGCGCAGCATCTGCGCGATGCTCGCATCGCCGCGATCTATGAGGGCACCAACGGCATCCAGGCCATCGATCTCGTCACCCGCAAGCTGCCGCTCTCCGGCGGCGAGGCGGTGAAGGCGTTGATCGGTGAGATGCGCGCCATTGTCGGCGAGGTCGAGCGCGCCAATACGCCGGGCTTCGGCCATTCCGCCGCCCGCCTCGGCGCGGCAGTCGATGCGCTGGAGCGCGCGACCGACTGGATGCTGGCGACGCTCGGCACCAGCCAGGCCGACGCGCTGGCCGGCGCGACGCCCTATCTCAAGCTCTTCGCTTTGGCGCAGGGTGGCACGGGGCTGGCGAAGAAAGCGCTCGCCACCCGCTCCGAGGCGGAAGGCACGGGCGATCTCGCCACCGCCCGCTTCTATGCCGAATGCGTCGCGACCGAGGCTCCGGCCCTGGAGCTCGCCGTGACGGAAGGCGCGGGCGCCATCGCCGATGCGGCGGCGGTCTTCGCGGCGTGAGCGACGGCCAAAGCCCGCTCGCCGGCCGCATCTGCCTCGTCGCCGGAGCCTCGCGCGGGGTCGGGCGTGGCATCGCCAAGGCGCTGGGCGAGGCCGGCGCGACCGTCATCGTCACGGGCCGCTCCAGCGAGGCCGGCCCGCGCACGGACCAGCGCTCCGAGACCTTCGAGGATGCGGCCCGCGAGGTTGAGGCCGCTGGCGGCAAGGGCCATCCCTACCGCTGCGACCACACCAGCGAGCGCGAGGTCGACGGACTCGTTGCCTGGGCGCTGCGCCGTTTCGGCCGGCTCGACTGCGTCGTCGACGCGGTCTGGGGCGGCAATGAAGGCTATGACGGCGAGCGCTATCCGGATGGCTCCAGCTTCGGCACGCCCTTCTGGCGCCGCCCTGTCGCGCGGCTGGGCGAGAGCTTCGAGGCCGGCGTCTATGCCCAGCTCCTGCTCGCCAGGGCCGTCGCGCCCGCCATGGTGCAGATGCGCTCGGGGCTGATCGTCACCGTGAGCTTCGATACCGAGGGCGGCTATCTCGGCGACGTCTTCTACGATCTTGCCAAGGCGGCGGCGAACCGGCTGACGCTGGCGATGGCGCAAGAGCTGAAGCCTTTCGGCGTCACCGCGCTCGGCCTCTCGCCGGGCCATGTGCTGACCGAGCGCGTCCGCGATGCGGGCTTGGGCAGCGAGACGACCGAGACGCCGCTCTACGCCGGCCGCGCTGTCGCGGCGCTCGCTGCTGACGCGCAGGTGGCGCGCCATGCTGGGCAGGTGCTGCATGTCGCCGATCTGGCGCGCGAATACGGCTTCACCGACAGGGACGGCTCGCAACCGGGCCGCTACCTCATCAATAACGGGCAGGGAGGCACCGATGTCGCTCAAGGGTAAGACGCTCTTCATCACCGGCGGCTCGCGCGGCATCGGGCTCGCCATCGCGATCAAGGCGGCGAAGGACGGCGCCAACGTCACCATCGCGGCCAAGACCGCCGAGCCGCATCCGAAGCTGCCGGGCACGATCTATACGGCCGCCGCCGAGATCGAGGCCGCTGGCGGCAAATGCCTGCCGCTGATGGTCGATGTCCGCGACGAGCAGAGCGTGGCTGAGGCGATCGCGAAGACGGCCGAGACCTTCGGCGGCATCGACATCCTCGTGAACAACGCCAGCGCCATCCAGCTCACCAACACCCAGATGACCGATATGAAGCGCTTTGATCTGATGCATCAGATCAACACGCGCGGCACCTTCATGGTCTCGAAATATGCCATTCCCCATCTGGAGAAGGCTGCGAACCCGCATATCCTGATGCTCTCGCCGCCGCTCGACATGAAGATGCAGTGGTTCGCGCCGCATCTGGCCTATTCCATCGCCAAATACGGCATGAGCCTGTGCGTGCTCGGCCTCGCCGGCGAGCTCGCGCCGAAGGGCATCGCGGTCAACGCGCTCTGGCCGCGCACCACCATCGCCACCGCCGCGGTCCAGAACCTGCTGGGCGGTGACAAGATGGTGCAGGCGAGCCGCACGCCGGAGATCCTGGCCGACGCCGCCCACATCATCTTCCAGAAGCCCTCGCGCGAATTCTCCGGCCAGTTCCTGATCGACGACAGCTTCCTGGCGGGCGAGGGCATCACCGATTTCACGCCCTATCGCGTCGATCCTTCGGTGCCGCTGATGCCCGATTTCTTCGTCCCGGCCGACAGCAAGCCGCCGCAGGGCGTGAAGGGCGGGGTTTGAGGGCCGTCTGAGTATCCAAGCCCTCATCCTGAGGAGCGCCAGCAGGCGCGTCTCGAAGGATGCTTCAGGAGCCTCCGGAACCATCTGGAACATCGTCGAGACGCCGCTGCGCGGCTCCTCAGGATGAGGGCTGGGTTCTTGATGGGGCGCGAGCCGTCATCGGTTTGACTTCCATCCCGGATTGGCTTTCCTGCCGGCAGGCGCTGCCCGGTAAGCGAGATTCGTATCCATGCTGATGATCCACGGCATCTGCCTCGATTCGGGCGACAAGCTCCGCCATGTCACGGCCGAGCCGGACGGCTCCTTTCCGCCGGATGTGCTTTGGATCGACCTGCTCAACCCGACGCCGGAGGAGGATAAGCGCGTCGAGCGGCATCTCGGCATCTCCATCCCGACGCGGGAGGAGATGCACGACCTCGAGCCTTCCGAGATCATCTATACCGAGAATAATGCGCGCTACATGACGGCGCGCATCATCTGCCAGTCGGACACGATCGTCCCGCGCCTTGCCGACGTCACCTTCATCCTGACCGAGAAGGCGCTGGTGACGGTGCGCTATGACGAGCCCGGCGCCTTCAACATCTTCCTCAACCGCGTCACCAAGCCCGGCGGCTGCGGCCAGCAGCCGGAAGCCGTGCTCGACGGGCTGATGGAGGCGGTCGTCGACCGCGCCGCCGAGGTGCTGCGCGGCGTCGGGGACAAGATCGATGTCGCCTCGCGCCGGGTCTTCGCCGGGCGCGGCCAGGATGTCGAGCGCGGCGGCGTCTATCAGGTCGTCATCCAGAAGATCGGCCAGTACGAGCACATCATCTCGAACGTTCGCGAGAGCATGGTCTCGGTCGAGCGCGTTCTGCTTTTCCTCTCGGCGAATTACACCCGGCCGAAGAAGGCCCAGAGCGGGTTCGCCCCCGACTGGCGCTCGGCCGTGCGCGACGTGCAGGCCATCGAGGAGCACGCGGCGTTCCTCTCGAACAAGCTGCAATTCATGATGGACGCCACGCTCGGCCTCGTCTCGATCGAGCAGAACAAGATCATCAAGCTCTTCTCGGTCGTCTCGGTCGCGCTGATGCCGCCGACGTTGATCGCCTCGATCTACGGGATGAACTTCAAGACGATGCCGGAGCTCGACTGGATGTGGGGCTATCCCATGGCGATCGGGCTGATGATCCTCTTCGCCGTGCTGCCCTATCTGTTCTTCCGCTGGAAGCGGTGGCTGTAGGGTTGGCAGGGTGAGCGCTACAGCCAGCCATTGCGCTTGAAGCGCCAATACAGCACGGCGCAGCAGGTAACGATGACGGACAGCACGACATAATAGCCGTAATGCGTCTTGAGCTCCGGCATGTTGTCGAAGTTCATGCCGTAGATGCCGGCGACAGCGGTCGGGACCGCCAGTATGGCCGCCCAGGAGGCGAGCCGCTTGGTGATCGCGTTCTCCTGGCTCTGGCCGACCAGCAAGCTCGCCTCGAAGGCGAAGGCCAGCACCTCGCGCAGGCTGTCGATCTTCTCCTGTACCGTTCGGACATGGTCGGTCACGTCGCGGAACATCGGGGCGAGTGTCGGCCGCACCTGCGGAGCGGAGCCGTTGGTGAGGCGCTGGCAGACATCGAGGAGCGGAGCGACGGCGTTGCGCAGCCTCAGAAGGTCGCGCCGCAGCATATAGAGCCGCTCGATGTCGGAGCGTCCCATCGGCCGGGCGAGAACCTTGTCCTCGATCTCCTCGACCTCGTCATGGATGGCCTCGAGCACCGGCATGTAGTTGTCGACGATGAAATCGAGGATCGCATAGAGGATGAAATCCTCGCCCTTCGCCAGCGAAGTCGGGCAGGTTTCCCAATGCTGCCGGACCGAGCTGTACGAGGTCGAGGCGCCATGGCGGACGCTGACGATATAGCCGCGGCCGAGGAAGATATGCGTTTCGCCGAAGGCGATCCGCCCTTCCATCAGCTGCGCGGTGCGGGCAACGACGAAAAGCGCGTCGCCATATTGTTCGAGCTTCGGTCGCTGATGGGCGTTGGTCGCGTCCTCGACGGCGAGCGGATGCAGGTTGAACTGCCGCTGCACGCATTTGAGCAGTGCCGGCTCCGGCTCGAAAAGCCCGATCCAGACGACATGGCCATCCTTCTGCGCCCAATCGCCGGCCTCTTCCACCGGGATGTCCGCGATTCGCACGCCGTGCGCGTAGACGCTCGAGGCGACGACACCGGCCATATGGAGTTGCCCTGGCTCGGCGGAGGGGTCTCCGGGAACGGGGTCGGGCGCCGCGGCGGCAGCGAGCCTGATGTTCGACACGGCCATGCGACCACCTCGCCCGATCGCGGATCCCCCAAATAGGCTAGAACCGTTCGAGCCGCATGGAAATCACTTTTGCGGCAAAGGACCGGGGCGAAGGGGGCAGCCTTAAGCCAGCACCTTCCCCAGGACCTGCTTCAGCGCGCTCTCGTCGCGCTCCAGCCAGCCCGGCACCGGCAGATCCTTCGAGCGCAGGAACTCGGGGTTGAACAGTTTCGACTGATAGCGCGTGCCGTAATCGGCGAGGATGGTCACAATGGTATGGCCGGGGCCCATCTGCTTCGCCAGCCGGATCGCGCCGGCGACATTGATGCCCGACGAACCACCGAGGCAGAGCCCCTCATGCTCCAGCAGGTCGAAGACGATCTGCACGGCTTCCGCATCGGGGATCTGGAAGGAGGCGTCGACCGGCGCACCCTCCAGATTGGCGGTGATGCGGCCCTGGCCGATGCCCTCGGTGATGGAGGAGCCCTCGGCCTTGAGCACGCCGGTCGTATAGAAGGAGTGCAGCGCGGCGCCCAGAGGATCGGCGAGAGCGATCGTCACCTTGGGATTGCGCGCCTTCAGCGCCATGCCGACGCCGGCCAGCGTGCCGCCCGAGCCGACGGCGCAGATGAAGCCATCGATCTTGCCTGCCGTCTGGTCCCAGATCTCCGGGCCGGTGGTGTCGATATGACCCTGGCGGTTCGCGACATTGTCAAACTGGTTCGCCCAGACCGCGCCATTCGGCTCGGTTTGTGCCAGCGCCTCGGCCAGCCGGCCCGAGACCTTCACATAGTTGTTGGGATTGGCGTAAGGAGCGGCCGGCACCTCGACCAGCGTCGCGCCGGCCAGCCGCAGCATGTCCTTCTTTTCCTGGCTCTGCGTCTCGGGGATGACGATCACCGAGCGATAGCCCAGCGCGTTGCCGACGAGCGCGATGCCGATGCCGGTATTGCCTGCCGTGCCCTCGACGATGACTCCGCCGGGCTTCAGCAGCCCCTTTGCCTCGGCATCGCGGATGATGGCGAGCGCCGCTCGGTCCTTCACCGACTGGCCGGGATTCATGAATTCGGCCTTGGCGAGGATGTCGCAGCCGGTGGCCTCAGAGGCGCGCTTGAGCTTGATGAGCGGCGTATTGCCGATGGCTTCGATGACGCCGTCGCGGATAGTCATGTCGGAATTTCCCAATTCGTCTTCGACCTGATAGGCGAAAGCTTCGCAGAGGTCATCAGCAAGCGCGCTCGGCGCCCGAAGTTGGAAGAATGTCCGCCGCCCGGCCCACTACTGGCAAAGAACCATCTCCTCGTCTCGCCATGAACGAGACGCTCACTGTCGCGCGGCTCGGCCAGCGCGGTGACGGCATTGCCGAAACGGCTTCGGGGCAGGTCTTCATTCCCTACGCGCTGCCGGGTGAGACCGTGCGCGCCGTCGTCGACGGCGACCGGGGGCAACTCGTCGAGATCATCACGCCGGCCGAATCGCGCATCGCTGCGATCTGCCCGCTCTTCACCCGCTGCGGCGGCTGCGCGGCCCAGCACATGGCGCCCGGCCTCTACCGCGAATGGAAGCGCCAGCAGGTCGTGACCGCGCTGAGCCGCGCCGGCATCGAGGCGCCGGTCGGCGATCTCGTCGATGCCCACGGCGCTGGCCGTCGCCGCGTCACCTTCCATGCCCGCCGGCAGGGCGAGGTGATGGCAGTCGGCTTCATGGCGGCGCGCAGCCACGAGCTGATTGCGGTCGAAGCCTGCCCCGTCTTGGCGCCGGGCCTCGATCGCGCGCCCTCCGTCGCGCAGATGCTGGCGAACCGGCTGGGTGGCGCGGCCAAGCCGCTCGACATTCAGGTCACGGCTTCGGAAGCGGGGCTCGATGTCGATGTGCGCGGCCATGGCCCGGTTGCCGGCAAGCTCAGGCTGATCCTGACCGAGCTGGCCGAGCGGCTCGATCTCGCGCGGCTCTCGATCCATGGCGATGTTGTCGTCGAGCGCCGTCCGCCGCTGCAGCGCATGGGCAAGGCGCTGGTCGCACCGGCGCCCGGCGGCTTCCTGCAGGCGACGGCGGCGGGTGAGGAGGCTCTCGCCGGGCTGGTCATGGAGGCTCTGCCGAAGGGCAAGCGCGCCGCCGATCTCTTCGCCGGCTGCGGCCCCTTCAGCTTCCGCATGGCCGAGCGCATGCAGGTCATGGCCGTCGAGAGCGAGCAGGCGGCGATGCTGGCGCTGACCAAGGGCGCAAGTGCAACGCAGGGGCTCAAGCCCATCACGACCGAGACGCGCGACCTCTTCCGCCGCCCGCTGCTGGAGCATGAGCTGAACGGCTTCGACGTCGTGGTGCTCGATCCGCCGCGCGCCGGCGCGGAGGCCCAGGCGAAGCGGCTGGCGGCGTCCAAGGTCAAGGACGTGATCTATGTTTCCTGCGACGCCGGCAGCTTTGCGCGCGACGCTGCGACGCTGGTTGCGGGCGGATATGCGCTGGAGGCCGTGACGCCGGTCGATCAGTTCCGCTATTCCGCTCATGTCGAGCTCGTCGGCCTGTTCCGGCGTGGCAGAAAGAGCTGAGGCTAGGGCTGAGGCAAAAGGCTGAGGGACCGGTTCAGGATGAGCGCAATTCTCGATCGCATGGCCGGCATCGTCGGCGCGAAGAACATCGTCACCGATGCCGACGCCATGGTTCCCTACCTCAAGGAATGGCGCGATCTCTTCCGTGGCAAGGCGCAAGGCATCGTTCGCCCCGGCTCGACCGCGGAGGTCGCTGAGCTGGTGAAGCTTGCTGCCGGGACCGGCGCCAAGTTGGTGCCGCAGGGCGGCAATACCGGCCTCGTCGGCGGTCAAATCCCGATCGCCGAGGGCAAGGAAATCATCCTCTCGCTGCAGCGGCTCGACAAGATCCGGACCGTCGACACCGATGGCGACACCATGATCGTCGAGGCCGGCGTCACGCTGAAGCGCGCGCAGGACGCAGCCGAGGCAGCCGGCCGCCTCTTCCCGCTCTCGCTCGCCTCCGAGGGCTCCTGCACCATCGGCGGTAATCTCTCGACCAATGCCGGCGGCACCGCCGTGCTCGCCTATGGTAATGCCCGCGAGCTCTGCATGGGGCTGGAAGTCGTGCTGCCGGACGGGCGCATCTGGAACGGGCTGCGGCAGCTGCGCAAGGACAATACCGGCTACGACCTGAAGGATCTCTTCATCGGCGCCGAAGGCACGCTCGGCATCATCACCGCCGCCGTACTCAAGCTCTTCCCGATGCCGGCGGCGCGCGCCACCGCTTTCCTCGCGGTGCCTGATCCGGCCGCGGCGCTCGAACTGCTCAATGCCGCCAAGGCGGGTGCGGGCGGCACGCTCACCACCTTCGAGCTGATGCCGCGCATGGGGCTCGACTTCGTGCTGCGCCATGCCGCCGGCGCGCGCGATCCACTTTCGGAAAGCTCGCCTTGGTATGTGCTGATGGAGGTTTCCGCCCAGTCGGCCGCCGGGCTCGACGAGGCGGTCGAGGCCTTCCTCGGCGAGGCGCTGGAGAAGGGCATCGTCACGGACGCGGCGCTTGCCGGCTCGCTCACCCAGCGCGCCGATTTCTGGAAGCTGCGCGAGATGATGTCCGAGGTGCAGACGTATGAGGGCGGCTCGATCAAGCACGACGTCTCCGTGCCGGTCCACGCCCAGCCGGAGTTCCTGAAGCGCGCCATCGCGGTGGTGGAGGCGATGGTTCCGGGCTGCCGGCCGGTGCCCTTCGGCCATCTCGGCGACGGCAACATCCACTTCAACGTCAGTCAGCCGGTCGGCGCCGACAAGGCGGCCTATCTCGCCCGCTGGAGTGAGATGAACGAGGCGGTCCACGCCATCGTCACCGAGCTCAAGGGCTCGATCTCGGCCGAGCACGGCATCGGCCGCCTGAAGCGCGACCTGCTGCCGGGCGTCAAGGACCCGGTCGAGCTCGACCTGATGCGCGCGATCAAGCAGACGCTCGATCCCAGGGGCGTGCTCAATCCCGGCGCGATGCTGGCCTGACAACGCGTCATGCTCGGGCTTGACCCGAGCATCTCTTGCCGAACGAGACGCAGGAACCGCAACCTGCCCCCTCTCCACTTGTGGGAGAGGCTTGGGGTGAGGGGTCGCGCGACGGTTGCCGTCATTGCGAGCGCAGCGAAGCAATCCAGGAGGGCGTGGAGCTCTACCGCCCCTGGATTGCTTCGTCGCTTCGCTTCTCGCAATGACGGGAGGCGTTGAGAGACCCCTCATCCGTCTCGGCTCCGCCGAGCCACCTTCTCCGGCAAGGGGAGAAGGGAAGGTGCTTAGCGCCGCCCGAGAATGACGCGTGCCTCTGCCTAAAAAACTGGCAGGACGGCCTCCCGCCCTGATTGACCGCTCTTGGACCCCTCTTTAGCGTCTGAGCGACAATCATAAACGGGGATCGGCTCAGATGATCGGCGTGTCGCGCGGTGTCTCGAAGAATGCGGCAATGGGCAGAGGGATGGCGCTGACGCGTCGTGCGCTCGCCGCGGCCGCTGTCGGCGGTGTGCTTGCCCTAGCGTCGTCACTTCCCGCCGCGGCGCAGACGCCGCTCAAGTTCACGCTGGACTGGGTCTTCCAGGGCCCGACCTCGCCCTTCCTCGTCGCGCTGGACAAGGGCTACTACAAGGCCGAGGGGCTCGACGTCACGATGGACCCGGGCCAGGGCTCGGCCGGCGCCGTCCAGCGCGTCGCCACGGGCGCTTACGACATCGGCTTCGCCGATGTGAACTCGCTGATCGAGTACAACGCCAAGAACGCGGGCAAGGAGATCCTCTGCGTCTTCATGGCCTATGATTTCCCGCCCTTCGGCGTGCATACGCTGAAGAAGAGCGGCATCACCAAGCCCGCCGATCTCGCCGGCAAGAAGCTCGGCGCACCCGTGTTCGACGCCTCCTTCCGCCTCTTCCCCGCCTTCGCCAAGAAGGTCGGGCTCGATGCCTCCAAGGTCGAGCATGTCAACCTGACGCCGCAGCTGCGCGAGCAGTCACTGGTGCAGGGCACGGTCGACTTCATCTCCGGCCACTACTTCTCCTCGATCCTCGACCTGAAGGCGCGCGGCGTGAAGGTGGAGGACATCGTTTCCTTCAACTACAGCGACTTCAAGATGGATGTTTACGGCAACGGCATCATCGTCTCGCCGGCGCTGGCCGCGAAGCCCGAGGTCGTCACCGGCTTCCTGCGCGCCACCGCCAAGGCCTGGAAGGAAGTCGCCGCCAACCCGTCGGTCGGCATCGCCGCGGCCAAGAAGCGCGACCCGCTGATCGACGAGAAGCTCGAGGCCGAGCGCCTCGACATGTCGCTCAAGATGAACGTGCTGACGCCCTTCGTGAAGGAGAACGGCATGGGCGATGTCGAGCCGGCCCGCTTCGCCCGCTCGGTGAAGGATGTCGCCGAGGCCTTCAGCCTGCCGTCCGCGCCGGAGCCGGAGAAGGTCTTCACCTCGAAGTTCCTGCCGCCGAAGGCGGATCGGATGGTGGCTCCTTGAGTCTAGCCGGCTCGCCGGGGCAGGAGCCGCCCCTCGTCGAACTCCGTCAGGTCAGCCTCGCCTATGGTGGCGGGGCTTCGCGCATGCTGGCGCTGGAGGATGCGACGCTCTCCATCGCCAAGGGCGAGTTCATTGCCGTGGTCGGTCCCTCCGGCTGCGGCAAGTCCACGCTGATGAAGCTCGTCACCGGGCTGCTGCCTCCCACGGGCGGAGAGATCCGGGTGCATGGGCAGGTGGTGAAGGGGCCGATCCGCGGCGTCGGCATGGCCTTCCAGGCGCCGACGCTGATGCCCTGGCGCACCACGCTCGACAACATCCTGCTGCCGCTGGAGGTGGTCGAGCCGCATAAGCGTCGCTTCCGCGCCAACAAGGCGGAATATGTAGCGCGGGTCGAAGCGCTGCTCGCCTCGGTCGGCCTTGCCGGCTTCGGCCAGAAATATCCCTGGCAGCTATCAGGCGGCATGCAGCAGCGCTCCAGCCTCTGCCGCGCGCTCGTCCACGAGCCCGAGATCCTGATGCTCGACGAGCCCTTCGGCGCGCTCGACGCCTTCACGCGCGAGGAGCTCTGGAGCGTGATGCAGAAGCTCTGGATGGAGCGCCGCTTCACCGCCGTGCTCGTTACCCACGACCTGCGCGAGGCGGTCTATCTTGCCGACACCGTCTATGTGATGAGCCGCCGGCCGGGAAAGATCGTCAAGATCCGCAAGATCGAGCTGCCGCGCCCGCGCACGCTGGAGACGACCTTCGAGGTCGAGTTCGTCGACATCGTCCACGAGCTGCGCGAGCGCATCCATATGGAGCATGCCTGATTATGCGGCCCCCGGCAGGACCAAGAGAATGAGCGAGACGCAGAAGCGCCTGCTGCTCGTCGCCATGCCCTGGCTCGCTATGGCGGGCCTGCTGCTGCTCTGGGAAGCCGCCTGCATTGTCTTCGACGTGCCGGAAATCCTCGCGCCGCGCCCGACGCGCATCATCGAGACGATGATCCAGCGCTGGGACATCCTGCTGCGCTTCTGCCTGGAGACGCTCTGGACCACGATCATCGGCTTCGCGCTGGCGATCGGCTTCGGCCTGCTGCTGGGCCTGGCCATCGGCGCCTCGCCCTTCGTCTATTCGGGGCTCTACCCGCTGCTGATCGCCTTCAACGCCATCCCCAAGGTCGCGATCGTGCCGATCCTGATGATCTGGGTCGGCGTCGGCGCCTTGCCCGCGGTGATCACCGCCTTCGTCATCTCCTTCTTCCCGATCGTCGTGAATGTCGCGACCGGGCTCGCGACCATCGAGCCCGAGATGCGCGACGTGATGCGCTCGCTCGGCGCCAGCCAATGGGAGATCCTGACCAAGGTCGGCGTGCCGCGCGCGATGCCCTATCTCTTCGCGAGCCTCAAGGTCGCGGTGACGCTCGCCTTCATTGGCTCGGTGCTCTCCGAGACGGTCGGCGGCAATCGCGGCATCGGCTTCCTGATGCTCTCGGCCGGCGCGCGCAACGATGCGCCGACCACCTTTGCCGGCCTCTTCTCCATCGCCATCATGGGCATCGCGCTCTACGCGCTCTGCGCGCTGGTCGAGCGGCGGATGACCCGCTGGGCGTTCAGGGGCGAGATCGTAAGCTGAGGATCAGCCTGAACCGTCATTGCGAGGAGCGCAGCGACGAAGCAATCCAAGGGGACGTGGAGCTCTTCCGTCCCTGGATTGCATCGCCACGCTCGCAATGACGGGTTACGGCGTCGCGACGTAGCCGTCGCGGCGGGGATCGGCGGCGCCGGTGAAGAGGGCTCTGGCCGGGTCGATCGAGACCGCCTGCATGCCGCCGCAGCGCATCGTCCAGCCCACGTCGAAGGCCCGCGCCTCATGCCCGCGCCGGACGAGCTCGGCGATGGTCTCCGGCGCGATGCGGTTCTCGATCTCGACGAGGCGGCCGTCCCAGAGCCGGGCGCGCGGCGCCTCGATCGCCTGCTGCAGCGGCACGCCGAAATCGAGGTGCTGCACCATGGCCTGCACCTGCGTCTGCAGGATGCCGTAGCTGCCCGGCGTGCCGAGCGCGAGCACTGGCTTGCCGTCGCGCGTCGAGAGCGAGGGCGCCATGCAGATAGGCAGCGCATCGCCCGGCTTCGAGCGGTTCGGGCTGCCTGGCTGCACATCGGCCCAGTAAAGGAAGTTGTTGAGGGTGAGCCCGGTGCCCGGCACCACCACGCCGCTGCCGAAGGGGCTGCCGAGGCTCTGGGTGAGGCAAATCAGGTTGCCTTCGCTGTCGGCGATCGAGAGCGAGGTCGTATGGGCCGGGTCCTCGCGCTCCTGCGGCACCCATTGCTCGGTCGGCCCGGTGATCGGCTTCCCATCCAGGACACGGCGGCGCAGCGCCGCGACCGCATCGTCCGAAAGCATCTCCGCGAGCTTGCCCGCGCTCGGATTGTTGTGGGCGATGCGCTCGCCGGCCGCCAGCCGGATCGCGCGATAGACGAGGTCGAGATGCTCGGGTCCGTCCTTGGGCAGGGCGGCGAGATCGAGCCCATCGAGTATCCTGAGCGTCAGCAGGAACTGGAAGCCCTCGCAGGGCGGCGGCGCCACATTGACCGAAAGCCCGCGATAGGAAACCGCCAGCGGCTCGCGCCACTCGGCCTTCACGGCGGCGAGGTCCGCCATCGTCATCGCGCCGCCGAGCGATTGGATATACGCCACGACGCGTTCGCCCAGCGTGCCGCGATAGAAATGGTCCGGCCCCTTCTCGGCGATCTCGCTCAGCGTGACGGCGAGGTCCGGCTGCACCAGCAGGGAGCCGAGGCCCATCGGCTTGCCTTCCGGCTGATAGGTCTTCGCCCAGGACGGATAAAGTCTGGCGTGACCTTGCAGGATCGGGCCCTGCTCGGTGAATTCCGTGGCGCCGAACTCGGCCAGCGCGAAGCCGTCCCGCGCCAGCGCGATGGCGGGCGCGAAGATCTCGGGCAGGGATTTGCGGCCATAGGTCTTCACCAACTCGCACCAGCCGGCGAGGTTGCCCGGCGCGCCGATGGCGAAGGGGCCGCGCTCCAGCTGCGCCCGCTCGCTGAAGCGCTCGGCCGGGAAGCTCGCCGGGATCGGCGGCACAAAGTCGAGCACGCGGACTCTGGATTCCGCCGCGACCCACATCGTCGCGAGGCCTAGGCCCGCGAGGCCGGACATGAAGGGCTCGACCACGTTCAGCGCGGCCGTCGTCGCGGCGGCGGCATCGAAGGCGTTGCCGCCCTGCGCCAGCAGCCTGGCCCCGGCCTGTGCCGCCAAAGGATGGGCAGCGGCGACCATGCCGTGGCGGGAGGTGATGGTGGGGCGGCGTCCGGTCATGCTGGCTCGTCTCCTCGTCGTATCCTTGCGAGGATCAGAGCATGTTTCGCGCCTCAGAACAGGCTGCCCTGCCCGTCATCTTCGCGCGGCCGTGCCGCTTTGCGCGCATGGCTCGCAGGGGGCGTGGCAGGAGCCAGTTCGGGTGTCTCGGCCAACGGTTCCTGCAGCTCCGGGCCGTCATTGGCGACTTTGTTGACCGCGGAACTGATCGCGACCGCTTCAAGCAGCGTGTCCGGCGGCGGCTTCATCAGGCTGGCCGTCTGATGCGGCGTTGCCTGCGGGTCGAGCCAGGCGTCGTAATCGGCCGGATCGAGGATCACCGGGCAGCGGTGGTGGATGCCGGCCATGGTGCCGTTTGCGGGGCCGGTCACCATCGCCACCGTGTCGATCTCGGAGCCGTCCGGCGAGATCCAGGTCTCCCAGAGCGCGGCGAAGCCGAAGGGGCCGCGATTCCGCCGGCGGAACAGGAAGGCGTCGTTCTGCGCGAATTTCCCCGTACCGCTGCGCCGCCATTCGTAGAAGGCATCGGCTGGCATCAGGCAGCGCCGGCGGGTCAGCGCATTGCGAAAGGACGGTTTCTCGGCGGCGCTTTCGCTGCGGATGTTGATGACGAGCGGGAAATCCTTCGGGTCCTTGACCCAGCCGGGGATGAAGCCCCAGCGCATCAGCAGGAAGGACCGCGCCCCGTCATGCGGCAGCACGACCGGCACCGGCTGCGTCGGTGCGATGTTGTAGCGCGGCGGAAAGTTCGGCTGCTCGCGATAGCCGAAAGCCTCGCGCATTGCTTCCGGGGGTAGGGTGATGGCGTAGCGTCCGCACATGGCTGGCCTTTTAGCGCGACGAAGTCCGTTTGGATCAACACTTTGTTTGCGGTTGGGTCAGCATAGTCGCGCCGGTTCTGAGGCCTATTATGACCGTCAACGCATCGAATGCGCCGTCTGCAGCGGCCCGTGAACAGGCTGGGAGCGGCAAGGCGCCCCGGCTCTCGACGGATTTTCTGAACCGCTACAACGAAGCGCTGATGCTGATCGAGATGGCGACGATGGACGATGGCGTCCTCGCCGATCTCCAGACCTGGCGCAGCCTCAGCTATCGGGAGCACTTCGCCGCCTCGTCGCTGCGCGTCGCCGCCTCGGCGCTCGCAGCCTATGACAAGGTCGATCCGGCCCGTGCCAAGGCTTTCGAGGACGCCTGCCAGTCGATGGACCGGCTGATCCAGGCACTGACCGCGCTGCTGTCCGAACAGCCGCGCCCGGCGGATGTGCCGACCGTCGTCATGGGTGCCAGCGAGGCCGTGCGCCGGCTGATCGCGGGCCTGACCCAGTTCATCAACGCCAATGGCGAGATCGATATCGGGCTCTTCGACGACAAGTCGGTGCAGACCGAGATCGACAGGCTGCTCGAGGATTGATCAGCGGTCTCGTCGGGCTCCGACGAGGTACTCGCGATTGCCGTCGCCACCCTCGATCGGGGAGGGGACCGGCCCCTCCACCGCAAAGCCAAGCTTCTGCAGCACCGCGACGATCTCCTCGCAGACCTGCTGCTGGATCGCCTCGTCGCGGACGATGCCCTTCTTGAGTGCGGCGCGCCCGGCCTCGAATTGCGGCTTGATCAGCGCCGCGATGGCCGCTTTGGGCGCTAGCAGCGCGGCGACCGCCGGCAGCACGAGCTTCAGCGAGATGAAGCTGACATCGATCGCCGCGAGCTGCGGGGGCTCCGGCAGCGCGTCCGGCGCGAGCGTGCGGATGTCCTGACCTTCAAGGCTGGTGACGCGCGGATCGGCCCTCAGCGAGGCGTGAAGCTGATCGCGTCCGACATCGACCGCGACGACATGGCGGGCGCCGCGCTTCAGCAGAAGGTCGGTGAAGCCGCCGGTCGAGGCGCCGACATCAAGGCAGGTCAGCCCCGCCGGATCAAAGCCGAAGGCATCGAGCGCGCCCGCGAGCTTCAAGCCCCCGCGGGAGACGTAAGGATGCGGCGCCTGCGCGGTGAGCTCGGCATCCTGCGCCACCATCTCGGAGGCCTTGCGCACAGCTACACCATTGGCACTGACGAGGCCGGCGGCGATGGCGGCCTGCGCCCGTGCCCGGCTTTCGAAGAAGCCACGCTCGACGAGGAGCTGGTCGGCGCGGCTCTTCATGCGTCGCCCTCAGGCGCGCTTGATGGCGCTCGGCGCACCCAGCGCAGCTTCGACCGCCGCCACGATGCCGGCGGCGTCGAGGCCTGCGGCGGCATACATTGTGTCCGGCTTGTCATGATCCTGATAGACGTCCGGCAGCGTCAGCGCCCGGACCTTGAGGCCGGCGTCGAGCGCGCCGTTGCGAGCCAGCAGATGCAGCACATGGCTGCCGAAGCCGCCGACCGAACCCTCCTCGATCGTGATCAGAATATCGTGCTCGCGGGCGAGCTTCAGGATCAGCGCCTCATCGAGCGGCTTGGCAAAGCGTGCGTCGGCGACGGTGGTCGAGAGGCCGCGCTGCGCCAGCAGATCCGCAGCCTTCAGGCTTTCGGCGAGACGCGTGCCCAGCGAAAGCAGCGCGACCTGCGTGCCCTCGCGCACGATGCGGCCCTTGCCGATCTCGAGCGGCACGCCGACATCCGGGATATCGACGCCGACGCCTTCGCCGCGCGGATAGCGGAAGGCGATCGGGCCGTCGTCATAGGCCGCGGCGGTTGCGACCATATGGGTCAGCTCCGCCTCGTCGGCCGCCGCCATCACCACCATCTCCGGCAGGCAGGCGAGATAGGCGATATCGAAGGAGCCCGCATGGGTCGCGCCGTCCGCGCCGACCAGACCCGCACGATCCAGCGCGAAGCGCACCGGCAGCTTCTGGATCGACACGTCATGGACGATCTGGTCATAGGCGCGCTGCATGAAGGTCGAATAGATCGCGACGAAGGGCTTGTAGCCCTCGGTGGCGAGGCCTGCGGCGAAGGTCACCGCATGCTGTTCGGCGATGCCGACATCGAAGGTGCGGTCGGGGAAGGCCTGGCCGAAGGCATCGAGCCCGGTGCCGGACGGCATGGCCGCCGTCACCGCGACGATCTTGTCGTCCTCCCGCGCCTGCTTGATCAGCGCATTGGCGAAAACGCCGGTATAGCTCGGTGCATTCGCCGGCGCCTTGGCCTGCAAACCGGTGACGGGATCGAACTTGACGACGCCGTGGTACTTGTCGGCGCTCGCCTCCGCCGGGGCATAGCCCTTGCCCTTCTGCGTCACGACATGGACGAGGATCGGCCCGTTGCCGGCGTCGCGGACATTGCGCAGCACAGGTAGCAGATGGTCGAGATTATGCCCGTCGATCGGCCCGACATAGTAGAAGCCGAGCTCCTCGAACAGCGTGCCGCCGGTCCAAAAGCCGCGGGCATATTCCTCGGTGCGCCTCGCCTTGTCGTGGAAGAAGCGCGGCAGCCGCTCGGCGAGATACTTGCCGACCTCGCGCAGCGAGCGGTAGGTGCGCCCCGAGACGAGCCGCGCCAGATAGGCCGACATCGCGCCGACCGGCGGGGCGATCGACATGTCGTTGTCGTTGAGGATGACGATCAGGCGCGAGCCCAGCGCGCCGGCATTGTTCATCGCCTCATAGGCCATGCCGGCGGACATGGCGCCGTCGCCGATGACGGCGATGACGTTGTTGCGCCCGCCCTTGAGATCCCGCCCCATCGCCATGCCGAGCCCAGCCGAGATCGAGGTCGAGGAATGGGCTGCGCCGAAGGGGTCGTATTCGCTTTCCGAGCGCCGCGTGAAGCCCGAGAGCCCTCCGGGCTGGCGCAGCGTCCGGATGCGGTCGCGCCGGCCGGTCAGGATCTTGTGCGGATAGGCCTGGTGGCCGACATCCCAGATCAGCCGATCGCGCGGCGTGTCGAAGACATGGTGCAGGGCGACCGTGAGCTCGACCACGCCGAGGCCTGCGCCGAGATGCCCGCCCGTGACGGAGACGGCGTCGATGGTCTCCAACCGCAGCTCATCGGCCAGCTGACGCAGCTTCGCGTCGTCGAGAGCCCTGAGGTCGGCGGGATTGTGGATCGTATCGAGCAGAGGTGTCGCAGGGCGGGGCACGAAGCTGTTCGGTCTTGTTGAAAGCGGGTCGTCCTGAATAAAGCCTGCGGGCCGGGCTGGCAAACTTGCCGTAGCACTTGGGCAGAAACGCGCCCGTCGTTCAGGGGAAGGCAACAGGGCTTGGGCCCGGACGCCGTGAGCAAGTCATGGCCCTAGAACGGTCGTGCTCGCCCTTGAGGCAAGCATCTAAGTCTTGCACACCACTCTGGCCGAATGAAGACGTGGATGCTCTGACAAGTGCCCTGGCGATCCTGTTGTCCGCGATGCCGCGGCTGCGGATGATGCCCGCGGCAATCGCGATCATCACATGCAACCTATAATTGAAATTTATATTTGACCTAACGTAATGATGGTGATGATCTGGCCCTGCAGTGTTGCGGGGGAGCAGGCGTCATGACGGCCATCGAACATGGGAGATTTGGTCGCGATCCTGGGCAGGGATTCTGGTCGAGTACATTGGGCGGTGTGGTGGGGCTCTGCGCCTTCGTGGTTGCGATGGCCGTGTTCGCCACGGCCAGCTATCACTGGCTCGGAGCCAAGGAGCAGATCCTGTTCCCCGTCCTGGCCGCTTTCTACCTCGCGATCGTCACGCCGGTGACGATCGTCGCGATACGGCATCAGGTGCGCCGGACGCGGATCAAGCTGATCGATCTCTTCGCCAAGAACTTCAATTTCGAGACCGGAAAATCCGGAGGGGACGATAAGAAGCACAACGTCTCGTTCGAGTTCGTCAAGGACAAATACTTTGCCGATCTCGACATGCCGCCCGGAAAGGTGCCGACGATCGCGGACGTGCCGCGCTTTCCGATGATGCTGCATGCCGACTGGATGCTACTCCTCTGCGCGATACCCTACATGGTGCTGTCGTGGTTCGGCGCGCTGCTCTTGCTCGCACCGCAGGTCGAGGTCTTTAATATCGCGAGCGATAGTTTGATCGGCTCCTGGCTCTGGCCGAGCATGCTGTCGCTCGGTGGCGCGTCGGCGGAATATCTCGATCCGCAGAGCAAGCTTTTCCAGTTCTGGCATGTGAACGTGCTGACCGTGGCGCTGATTGCCTTCTCGGGCGCCTATTTTTTCACGGTCCGCTTGCTTCTCCGCGCCGTGGCGGTGTTCGATCTCTCCGCCATCACCTTCCTGCGCGCCTTCTCGCATATCGTTCTGGCGATGCTGCTGGCAGTGATCGTCTATCGCGTTTTTCCCACCGTGGAGCAGGTCGTCGATGGCGTGCGGAACGTGGGCGAGACGCTCGGTCTCGTGAAGGCGCCTGCGTCGACGGCGGTCACTACGCCGTCCGATCCCTGTGCGCCGGCTGGCTCATGTCTCTCGGGCGATCCGCGCAGGGGCGTGAGCGTGCAATGGTTCCTGATCGCCTTTGCTTTCGGCTTCCTGCCGGACGCGGCGATCGAATACGCCTTGAAGCGCGCCGGCCTGACCTTCAAGTCGCGCTACTCCGTCATCGACGAGCATACGAAGATCATCCCGGTGACGATCCTCGATGGCGTCGACCACTTCGTCGGCTTTCGCCTGGAAGAGGCGAATATCTTCGACGTGCAGAATCTCGCCACGGCAAACCCGATCATGCTGCACATCGAAAGTCCGTTCGGCATCTACGAAACGATAGACTGGGTGGCTCAGGCGCAACTCTGCACGGTCGCCGGTCCGGACCGATTTCTCCTGTTCAAATCCCTCAATCTGCGCACGATCTTCGATCTGGAGCGCGCGGTCCTGCCCGATTCAGACGAAGCGCGCCGCAGCCTCAATCCTGCGCTCGTCGAGGCGGTGGGCAGGATCCTGCTCCGCGACACCAAGCGCGACGGAGCGATGCGAACGAGCCTCGATCTCGGCGGTCATGTCGGCGCCGCGATGGCAGGGGGGCAGCCGGCGGAGATCGTCGCTGCGACGCAGGCGCTGGTGCGGGTCATGATCGACGACCTCCATGTCCACCGGCTGCGGCAGGTCTGGAAACACATCGATCGTGAACTCGGCAAGGAAAGCATGAGCTTCTGACGAGCGCTGTCGCGTGCGGCCTGTCGATCAGTCGGAGGCAGATTGGCCGATCGGCTCGATACAACCCGATCGGATCCGGCACTGGTTGCCTGGCCCCGCTCAGCCCTCCGGCAACGGAATGAACTCGGTCTCGTCGCCCGGCACGGTGTCGAAGCGACCAGTCTTCCATTCCTGCTTGGCCTGGTCGATGCGCTCCTTGGAGGAGGAGACGAAGTTCCACCAGATGTGGCGCGGCCCATCCATCGGCTCTCCGCCGACCAGCATCACCCGGCTCTGGTCGACCGCGAGGATCGAGATGCGATCGCCCGGCTTGAAGACGAGGAGCTGCCCGGCGCCGAACTCTTCGCCGGCGATTTCGATCTTGCCGGAGACGATATAGACCGCGCGCTCGTCATAGTCGGGGTCGAGCGGCAGGATGGCCCCCGGCGAGAGCACCGCCTCGGCATAGAGTGCATCCCAGGGGAACTTGACCGGCGAGGTCTGGCCATAGGCCGAGCCCATGATCAGGCTGATGCGCTTGCCGCCCTCGACGACGCGCGGAAGATCCTGCGCGCCGTGATGCATGAATTCCGGTGCGACCTCTTCATGGGTCTTCGGCAAGGCAAGCCAGGCCTGGATGCCGTAAAGCTTCGGCCCCGTGGCTCGTGCCTCCAGTCCCGTGCGCTCGGAATGGACGATGCCGCGCCCGGCCGTCATCAGATTGACCGCACCCGGCTTGATCGCCAGTGCCGTGCCGAGCGAGTCCCGATGCATGATCTCGCCGTCGAACAGATAGGTCACGGTCGAGAGGCCGATATGCGGATGCGGCCGCACATCGAGCCCTTCGCCGAGATGAAACTCAGCCGGTCCCATCTGGTCGAAGAAGATAAAGGGGCCGACCATGCGCTGGCCGATCGCGGGCAGCGCGCGGCGGACCTGGAAGCCGCCGAGATCATGCGTGCGCGGCACGATGACCTTCGCGATCGCCTCGCAGGAACGGGCATCACCCAGGATCGGATCATCGGCGGGCAGTTGCGACATGGTGGCCTCCTCGGTCAACTCGGAAGCCTAATCCGATTACATCCGCCAGCAAGCGTTCCGCTGCAATGCCCCGCGGGCGGCGTTGCAAGCCCGGTGTTCGCTTTGCTTCAGTTGTCGACGTCGAGCGGCGTCGTGCCGGTCGGCTTGCCGTCGGCGCCGAGCGTGATGCGCTCGATGCGGGCTTCGGCCTGCTTCAGAAGCGCGTCGCAGCGCGCCTTCAGGGCCTCGCCGCGGGTGTAGATCGCGATCGATTCCTCGAGCGGGACGTCGCCGCGCTCCAGCCGCGCGACGATGCCTTCGAGCTCCTTCAGCGCCGCCTCGAAGGGCAGGGCGGCGACATCGGCGTTGCTGTTCTCTTCGCTCACGGGTGATTCCTCTTTGCGGCAAGCTTATCGGCCGCGGCGGCTCCGGCCGCAACCCGCTTTCCGCGTCACACCGGCAGGGCGGAGGTCTTCTTGATCGTGCGCAGCGTCAGCGTCGACTGGACGCGGGTGACGCCGGGCAGCTGCGTCAGGATGTCGGTGTGGATGCGCTCGAAATCGGCGCTGTCGCGATAGATCACGCGCATCAGATAGTCATGCGCGCCGGCGAGCAGATGGCATTCCAGAATCTCCGGCAGGCTCTGCACGGCCTGCTCGAAGCTCTCCAGCGAGGCCCGGCCCTGCTGATCGAGCGTGACGAAGACGAAGGCCGTGCCGGGGAAGCCTGCGACCTTGTCGTCCAGCATCATCGCATAGCCGCGGATCAGGCCGCTTTCCTCGAGCTGGCGCACCCGCCGCAGGCAGGCCGAAGGCGACAGATGCACCTTCTCGGCGAGATCGGAATTGGTGATGCGGCCGTCCTGCTGGAGAATCCGCAGGATGGCGCGGTCGCGCGAATCGAGTTCGATCATGGCCACGGCTGGAAAACCTCCTCCGTGGTACATCGTCGCAAAATTAGCCTGAGGCAAGCAATTTTCTGCAGCGATCTGCGAGTCGCTTTCGTGATTATCCTCAGTTCGCTCGAATTGCTCGCATGAATATGCACAAGGCGGGGGCCTAGCCGAGCGACATGGCGAAAGGCGTGCCCTCGAAGGCGTCAGCGCCGCGCCCGATCCGTTCGATGGCGCGGATCATCCGCCCGCGACGGTCGAGCGTCGCATCAGCCAATGCGACGAGCCGGGCGTTCGGTGTGGCGGAGGGGGCAGCAGCCCGTAGCGCATCGGCGACCGCTTCCTCGTCGCGATCGGGCCGTAGCGCACAGGCGGCGATGAAGGCCGCCGCCGTCGAGCGGCTGATGCCGGCCCAGCAATGGATCACCATCGGCGCCTGCCGGTCCCAGTCGCCGACGAAGTGGAGGAAGCGTTGAAGATGCTCCTGCCCCGGCAAAACATGCCCGTCCATCGGTGCGGCGATGTCGGACATGCCGAGGAAGAGATGGCGCTCGGCCGGGATGCTCGGTGGCCGTTCGACCACGGTGCCGACGTTGATCAGTGTCACCACATGGCTGGCACGGACCGCGGCGACGGTCTCGTGCAGGCGGGCGAGGGAGGAAACGTGCAGGCTGGGCATGATGCCGGCTCCCGGACAGATGGATCACGGTTGCCGTGTCCGATGGGGCGTGCGCTGATCTAGTGCGGCTTCGCGCCCGGCAGGCGCCGCCAGAACAAGCTGAACGCTGCGAGCAGCAGCGCGCCTGGCAGAATGATGCTGACGAGATAATCGAAGCCGAGCTGTTGGTGAACGATCAGCAGCGGATCGATTCCGGCCGGCGGATGCATGGTCCGGGTCAGATGCATCGCTGTTGCCGAAAGGCCGACAGCCAGCGCCAGCGCCAATGGCGTGTCGGGCAGGACGAACTGCACGGCATAGCCAGCGAGGCTCGCCACCAGATGGCCGCCGATCAACGCCCGGGGTTGCGCGGGCTCGGCCGCCGGCAGGCAAAGCACCAGTACGATCGAGGTGACGAAAGGGATCAGAGCGAGCGGCGTGTGGATGCCGGAAGCCAGCAGCTCCATCGTCCCGATGGCGATGGCCGTGCCGAGCCCGGCCATAAGCGCGAAGCGCAGCCGCGGCGGCAGGGCGCGCGCGAGCGGAAGGCGGTTGCGGAAGGCGTCGCGCCAGGACGGCGTGGCTTCGTTCATCTCGACCTACTCGGCAGCGAGCCGCGTCGCCCGCCACTGCGCCAGCAGCGCCCGCAACGCGGCGGGCTTGAGCGGCTTGTTGAGCAGATGCACGTCGAGCGCGCTCGCAGCCTCGCGCACATGCGGCGTCCGGTCGGCGGTGAGCAGGATCGCCGGCATCGGCGTCCGCGCTCGCGCCCTGAGCGAGGTGATGGCGGTCAGCCCGTTGCCGTGGTCGAGGTGGTAGTCCGCGATCACGACGTCGGGCTCGTCCTTGCCGCCGACATGACGCTGGCCCTCGTCGAGCCCGGGCGCGGTGGTAACGCGGCAGCCCCAGCCTTCGAGCAGCCGCTTCATGCCGTCGAGGATCGCCGGCTCGTTGTCGATGACGAGGAGCCGCATGCCGGCCAGCTGCCCGATCGGCGTCGGACGCGGCGTCGAGCCGGTCGCCATCGCGGGCAGGGGCGCGGCGCGCGGCACCAGCACCGAGAAGCGCGTGCCGCGCCCCGGAGCGGAATCGAGCGTCAGCCCGTGATCGAGTGCGCGCGCGATGCGCTGGACGATGGAAAGGCCAAGCCCTAGCCCGCGCGCCACCCGAGCGCCCTGGTCGAGCCGCTGGAACTCGCGGAAGACAGTCTTCTGCTTGCTCTGCGGAATGCCGAGGCCGGTGTCGAGGACCTCGACCGCGACCTGCGCCCCGCGGCGGCGGCAGCCGATCAGCACCTTGCCGTTCGGCGTGTATTTGATCGCATTGGAGATCAGGTTCTGCAGCAGGCGGCGTAGCAGGCGGCGGTCCGAGCGTAGCGTCAGGCTCGTCGGCATGAAGACGAGCTTGAGGCCCTTCTCATGGGCGCTCGGCTCGAATTCGCGCTGGAGCTGGCGCATCAGCTCATCGAGACGGAAGGCGGAGAGCTCAGGCTTGAGCGCGCCACCGTCGAGACGCGAGATTTCCAGCAGCGCGGTCAGGATCTCCTCGACTGCGTCGAGCGAGGCGTCGATATTCTCGGCGAGATCGGGCTGGCCGTTGGTGCGGTCGCGCTCGACCAGCGAAGTGGCATAGAGACGCGCGGCGTTGAGCGGCTGCAGGATGTCGTGGCTGGCCGCGGCGAGGAAGCGTGTCTTGGAGGCGTTGGCGGCTTCGGCTTCCGCCTTGGCGCGTTGCAGCTCGGCATTGACGTGCAGCAACTCCTCGGTGCGTTCGGCGACGCGCTTCTCCAGGCTTTCGTTGGCGCGCTCCAGTTCCTCCTCGCCGGCGACCGTCTCGGTGATGTCGGTATAGGTCGTGACGAAGCCGCCATCCGGCAGCGCGTTGGTGCGGACCTCGATGACCTTCTTTGAGGGATAGAGCTTGAGGCGGACGGGTTCGCGGTCGTTGACGAAGCTTTCGAGCCTCGCCGCCATCAGATCGTCCTGCGCGCCGTCGCCATAGGCGCCGCGCGCCGCGTTGAAGCGTACGATCTCGTCGAGCCCCGTGCCGAAGCGCACCAGCGAGGGCGGCAGATCGTAGAGTTGGATGAAGGCCTGGTTCCAGGCGAGCAGCCTGAGGTCCCGGTCGAGCACGGTGATGCCCTGACCGGCATGGTCAAGCCCATGTTGAAGGATGTCGCGGTTGTATTGGAGCGCGGCGGAGGCGTCGTCGAGCAGCTTGAAGGCCGCCTCAGTCGAGAGGTTGCGGCGCTTCAGCAGGAGCGAAAGCACGAGCCGCGAGGACGCCGCACCGATCGCCGAGGAAAGCAGGTGCTCGCCGAAGCGCAGCAGATGGATGTCGGCGTCGCGGCTGGCGTCGGGTGTCTCGCCGCGGCTGCTGTTGAAGCCCTCGAAGGCCCGTTCGGTGCGTTCATGCCCGAGATAGCGCGCGATCGTCGATTGCAGCTCGCCCTCGGTGACGCTGGTGCGCCAGAGCGAGAAGCTCTGCGCCATCGTCGCCGGCTCGGAGGTGACGAAGGCGTTGGCTTGCAGCCGTTCCATCGCGTTGGCGGGCCTGAGCAGCGAGAACCCGACATAGGCCAGGATGTTGAGCCCGAGGCTCCAGAACACGCCATGCGGCAGCGCCGGCCAGTCGAGCCCGAACAGCGATTCCGGCCTGAGTGCGCTCAGGCCGGCCGGACCATGAGCCACGATCTCGCCCCACCAGCCGCCGCCGATCGCGAGGCTCGGCATCAGCAGCGTATAGGCCCAGACCGTCGTCCCGATCGTCAATCCCGCGACGGCCCCGAGCGCCGTGCCGCGCCGCCAGATCAGCCCGCCGAAGAAGGCCGGCGCGATCTGCGCCGTCGCGGCAAAGGACAGGAGGCCGATCGAGACCAGCGCGGCCTCGCCGGAGGCCCGGTAATAGACATAGCCGAGCAGGATGACGAGGAAGATGCTGAGGCGCCGGATGATCACGATCCGCGAGCCGAGATCGCCGCCGACATTGCTGTTGCTGGCGCCGTGCCGCGCGAAGATGCCGGGCGCGTGTCCCGGTTCGCTGAGGCCCCGCTGGCCGCGCAGCATGAGCGGCATCACCAGATGGTTCGAGATCATGATAGCCAGCGCGACCGAGGCGACGATCACCATCGCGGTCGCCGCCGAAAGCCCGCCGACGAAGACGAAGAGCGCGATCAGCCCGGCCTCGCGCTGGAGCGGCAGCAGCAGCACGGTCATGTCGCGGTCGACGCCGCTGCCCGGGATCAGGATCTCGCCCGCCGCCGCCAACGGCAGCACGAAGAGATTGATGAGCACGAGATAGAGCGGGAACATCCAGGCCGCGCGCCGCACGTCGCGCACATCGCGGTTCTCGACGATCGTCATGTGGAACTGACGCGCCAGCAGCAGCGCCGCGCAGCTCGACAGCAGCGTCAGCGTCAAGAAATTCGGCCAGCTCGACGTGCGCTCCCAGATCGGGAGCTGTCCGTCCAGCGGCTTCGCGGCCTGGGCGAGTAGATCGCCCGGACTGCCGAACAGCCCATAGGCGACGAAGAAGCCGAGCACGAGGAAGGCGACGAGCTTGATCAGCGACTCGACCGCGATGGCGAGCACCAGCCCATCTTGGTGCTCGGTCGCATCGATATGACGCGTGCCGAAGGCGCAGGCGAAGCCGGCGAGCACCAATGCCACCAGCAGTGGCAGGTCGCTGAGCAGCGGCAGGCCCAGCGTCGGCGCATGGCTTCCGGTCGCCGCGAGGAAGACGGAGAGCGAGTTGGCGACCGCCTTCAATTGCAGCGCGATATAAGGCAGCGCGCCGATCACCGCGACGATGCAGACCAGCGCCGCAACGCGCTCGCTCTTGCCGTAGCGCGCGCCGACGAAGTCGGCGATGGAGGTGATGTTCTGCGATTTGGCGATCTCGACGATGCGCGCGACGACGCGGTAGCCCAGTCCGATGACGAGGATCGGCCCGACATAGATGCCGAGGAAGTCGAAGCCGGCGCGATTGGCGAAGCCGACCGAGCCGTAGAAGGTCCAGGATGTACAGTAGACCCCGAGTGCCAGCGCATAGACCGTGGTGCGCGCCCGGCCGGTCATCAGCTTGCGGCCGGACGTGTCGGCGACATGGGCGACGGCGAACAGACCGCAGAGATAGGCCAGCGCAACCAGCACGACGGACCAGGCGGGAATCATGCCGCGGTCCTCTTGGCGCTGATGCGTAGCTGTACTGGCACTATGGCTTCCGCCTTATGGGTTTGACGCAGTCTATCGAAGCGTTCCGGTGCCCGCCATAGCCCATAAGCACGAGCAATCTTGGAACGTCTTGATGCGAAAGCCGGAAATGCTCGCCTGCGTCCGGTATTCGGGCTTTCCCTGAACTGTCGGCTTGGTCTAGCGTTCTGATCAGTTGACGCGAGGGCCGCGTCGACGATCGAGGAGATGCAGCATGTTAGAGGAATTCAAGAAGTTCGCTCTGAAGGGCAACGTCGTCGACCTCGCCATCGGCGTTATTATCGGAGCGGCCTTCAGCAAGATCGTCGATTCGCTCGTCTCCGACATCATCATGCCCTTCTTCGGCGCGCTCGGCGGGCTCGACTTCTCCAACTACTTCGTCGGCCTCAACACCGGCGTCACCTCGGGAACGCTGGACGAAGCCAAGCGGCAGGGCGCCGTGCTCGCCTACGGCTCCTTCGTCACTGCGGCGCTCAACTTCCTGATCATCGCCTTCGTGCTGTTCCTGGTGGTCAAGGGCCTGAACAAGATGAAGAAGAAGGAAGAGGCGAAGCAGGAGGCCGCTCCGGCGAAGCCCGACGAGGTCGTCTTGCTCGGCGAGATCCGCGATCTGCTCAAGGCCAAGGCCTGAGAGCCGTTCCGGCGGCGGCGATTCATCACCGCCGCCGATCGACCCGATCTCCCGATTTCATGCCCAACGGCGCCGCGATCGGCTAAAGGAGGGGCATCCCAGTCGTGAGGTCGATCTCGATGAACAAGGCCATCCTGCCCGGCAGCACGCTCGTCGCAGAACTCCGCCCCGAAGCCCGCAATGCGCCGGAGAGCGGGATCGTCGAGGTGATGAATTACGGCCGGCTGCGGCCGGGCCTGATTCCGCTCTGGGTCGGGGAGGGCGACCTGCCCACGCCGGCCTTCATCGCCGACGCGGCGGCGCGTTCGCTGGCGGCGGGCGAGACCTTCTACACCTGGCAGCGCGGCATCCCGGAGCTTCGGGAAGCGCTGGCCCGCTATCACGAGCGCCTCTACGGCCAGAGCTTCTCGCCGGAGCGCTTCTTCGTCACCGGCTCCGGCATGCAGTCGGTCCAGATCGCCGTGCGGATGATCGCCGGCCCCGGCGACGAGCTCATCATCCCGACACCGGCCTGGCCGAACTTCGCTGCGGCCGTCGGCGTCGCCGGCGCGACCACAGTCTGCGTGCCGATGGACTATGCGGAGGGCAGCTTTACCCTCGATCTCGACCGGCTCGCGGCGGCGATCACGCCGAGGACGCGCGGCATCCTGATCAACTCGCCCTCGAACCCGACCGGCTGGACGGCGACGCGGGCCGAGCAGGAAGCTCTGCTGGCACTATCGCGCAAGCACGGCATCTGGATCATCGCTGACGAGATCTATGGCCGCTTCGTCTATGACGGCTCGCTGCGCGCATCGTCCTTCCACGACATCATGGACCCCGAGGACCGCGTGGTCTTCGTTCAGACCTTCTCGAAGAACTGGGCGATGACCGGCTGGCGCCTGGGCTGGATCGAGGCGCCGGAGGCTTTCGGCCAGATCATCGAGAACCTCATCCAGTACTCGACCTCGGGCTCGCCGATCTTTGTCCAGCGCGGCGCGGTCGCGGCGCTCGATGAGGGCGAGGACTTCATCGCCGAGCAGATCGCCCGGGCCGCCGAAGGCCGGCGCATCGTCTTCGAAGGGCTGAAGGCCACGAACCGCGTCTCGCTCTCGGCTCCGGTCGGCGCCTTCTACCAGTTCTTCTCGGTCGACGGCCGGCCCGATTCCGGCAAGCTCGCGCTCGAACTCGTCGACACCGCCAATGTCGGCCTGGCGCCCGGCACGGCCTTCGGTCCCGGCGGCGAGACGGGCCTGCGCCTATGCTTCGCCCGCCGGTCCTCCGACCTGACCGAGGCGGTGGCGCGACTGCAGAAGGCGCTTGCTGCAGGCTAGGGTGCTTTGAAGCTCTGATCGGAACCACGCCGTCATTCCGGGGCAGGCCGCAGGCCTGAGCCCGGAACCCAGAACCGATGAGGTTCTTCGGAAGGGCGCCGGCGGTCTGTGCTCTTGGCGGGCACGGCATCGGTTCTGGGTTCCGGGTTCTTCGCTGACGCGAAGCCCCGGAATGACGGCGCGGTTCGCCCGAGCCGCCGAGGGCGCAACGCCGCCCTGCGTCCGGCAGGATGCGGGTCGGTTGACCCGTGGCGGCTCTGTCGCCAAGAACGCCGGGTGTCGCCACTTCCTTTCGGCGTGCCCGGAGCACGATGAAACCCTTCGGCTACCCCACGACGCGCCTCGCGGTTCTCTGGCGGGAAGTGCTGGTCATTGCGCTGGCGACCGCCGGCGGCGCCCTCTTTGCGCTGATTGGCATGCCGGCCGCCTGGCTCTCGGGCTCGATGATGCTGAGCGCGATCGTCGGCTTCATGCGGCCGCTGCCGGTCCTGCGCCGGCCCTGGTTCGACTCGACGATGGTGCTTTCGGGCACGATCCTCGGCTCTGCTGCCACGCCGGAAGCACTCGTTGCCGCGGCGCGTTATCCCGTCTCGCTCGCCATCATGCTCGTCGGCATCGCGGCCATCATGATCGCGACCGGCGCCTATCTGCGCTATGTCGCGCGCTGGTCCTGGATCGACTCGCTGCTCGCCGCGGCGCCCGGCGCGCTCTCGACCGTGCTCGCCGTGGCCCAAGCCAAGGGTGCCAATATCGGCCGCATCTCGGTCGTCCAGCTCTTCCGCCTGCTCGTCCTTGTCGCTTTCCTGCCAAGCGCGATGCAGTTCACCGGCGCCTCGGCCAGTGCCCCGGCGCGGGCTATCCTCGCGGTCTCGCCCGAGGCCATGTTCGGCGTGACGATGGCGGGGCTCGCGCTCGGCCTTGCCTTTGACCGCTTCGGCATGACGGCGCCGCTGATGTTTGGGGCGACCTTCGCCAGCGCGATCCTGCACGGCACGGGCATGGTCGAGGGCTCGCTGCCGCTCCCGATCCAGATCGCGGTGCAGGTCCTGCTCGGCTCGACCATCGGCGGACGCATCGCCCATATCCCGCGCTCGGAACTCAGGAGCCTGTTTCCGCTCGCCATCGGCGGCTTCGGCGTCTCTCTTGCCGTCGCCTTCCTCTTCGCTTGGCCGGCGGCCTGGTTCGCCGGGGTGTCCTTCGCCAGCGGCATGCTCGCCTTTTCGCCCGGCGGGCTGGAGGCGATGTCGATGCTGGCCTTCGCCATGGGGCTCGACACGCTCTATGTCGGCGCCCACCACCTCGTCCGCTTTGTCATCGTCGGCCTCGCCATGCCGATCGTGCTGAGCCGGATCAAGGATGAACCGCCGCGCTAGAGCGTGCCGATTTCGCGCGGAACCACGGCGTCATCCCGGACAAGCGGCTAAGCCGCGCAGATCCGGGATCCATCGTAGAGTGCTGCGCCTTACGATGGATCCCGGGGCAAGCCCGGGATGACGCCGTGTTTCTTCGCGCCGTCAGGCTTCGATCAGTCGATGCTGAGCGTGGTCAGGTCCTGGAACCAGTGCTGCGCCAGCACGAACTTCTTCACCTTCGGCGAGAGCGCATGCGGGTTGGTGTCGTGCACGACCCAGCCGAGCACGGCGTTGTCGACCACGAGCGCATGCACCTTGGCGAGCAACTCGTCCTGCTTGGCGACGTCGAAGGTCTTCATCGCCTCGTTCAGCAGCGCGTCGGTCTCGGGGCTCGACCATGTGCCCCAGTTCACGCCGACCGGCGCGACCTGGCTTGAGTGGAAGAAGCGGATGATCGCGTAGAGCGGGTCCGAGGTCACATAGGCGATGTTGTTGGAGGTGACGTCGGCATTCATCTCGTCCTTCGCGCCCTTGCGCCAGCGCGTGTAGAGCACCTCGAGCTCGACCACCTTGAACTCGACCTCGATGCCAACATCCTTGAGGTTCTGCTGGATCAGCTCGTTCATCGGCAGCGAGAGCATCTGGCCCGAGCCGCCCTGCGCGATCACGAAGGTGGTCTTGAGCGGCTTCTGCGGCGAGAAGCCGGCCTCCGCGACGAGCTTCTTGGCGGCTTCGGGATCGTATTTGATCTGGAAGCTCGGCTTGCCGAACCACGGGCTCGCCGGATCGACCTGGCCGATGGCGGGCTTGGCGAGGCCGTTCATCAGCGCCACCACGCTCTCGCGATCAATGGCGAGGTTGAGCGCCTTGCGCAGGCGGATATCGGCCCAGGGCGAGCCGGGCAACACGCTCAGATGATAGTTCCAGACATGCGGCGTGACGTTCTCGACGATCTTCATGCCGGCGGCCTTGAGCTGCGGCACGGTATCGGGGGCGGGCGTCTCGATCAGGTCGACCTGGCCGGAGATCAGCGCGTTGGTACGCGAGAGCACCTCCGGCATCGGTACCAGCACCAGCTTGTCGACCTTGGCGAGGCGCTTCTTGTCCCAATAGTCGGGGTTCTTCACCAGTTCGGCGAGCTCGCGCGGCACGAACTTGCCGAGCTTGAACGGCCCGGTGCCCGAGGGCTGGAACGCGAACTTGTCCCAATCCTTGCCGACCTTCTCGTACTGCGCCGGGCTGGAAACCAGGAACCAGAGCATCTGGTAGGGGAAGAAGGAATCGACGACCTTGGTGGTGATCTCGACGGTCTTCGCATCGACCTTGCGGTAGCTCGCGACCGACGGCAGACGCGGCTTCACCTGTGCCGACTGGCGCTTGTCGTAATGCGGCGCCTGCTCATTGAGCACCTTTTCCAGATTCCAGATCACGGCATCGGCATCGAAGGCCGAGCCGTCATGGAACTTCACGCCCTCGCGCAGCGTGAACAGCCACTTCTTCTGGTCGGCCGGGTCGACCTTCCACTCGGTCGCAAGGCCGGGAACGAGCTTGCCGGGCCTGTCGGCAATGTCCATTTCCCATGCGACCAGCGGGTCGTAGAGCGTATAACCCGTGAATTTATAGGCGCCCGCGCCGCGATCCGGCTGGCCCGTGGTCAGCGGGATATCCGCCATCGATATGCCGTAGCGCACCACGGATTCGGCCTGCGCCGCACTGATCACGGAGAGGGCCAGCGCGGCCGAAATTGCCAGTCGTTTGAACATGCATGCATCCCTTTGCCGGAAAATGCATGCAGGACAGCAAGCGATGTGCCACGCCGCCGTGTCGAGGGAACACGGTTTTGTCAGAGCCTTCAGGCGTTGCGCGGACCAACGCCGTTGGTGTGCGTCATAACCGCGTAGAGCGAGGTCGTGCCGCAGATGAAGAGGCGGTTGAGCTTCGGCCCGCCCCAGCAGACATTGGCGACAACCTCGGGGATCGCGATCTTGCCGATCAGCGTCCCGTCCGGATCGTAGATGTGCACGCCGTCGGCAGCGCTCGTCCAGATCCGCCCCTCGACGTCGAGGCGGAAGCCGTCGAACAGCCCGGCCGAGCAGGTGGCGAAGATGCGCGAGGCACCGAGCGTCCGGCCGTCCGCGCCGAGTTCGAAAGCGCGGATGTGGCGGGGGCCGTAATCGGGATCATGGCTCGCGCCGGTATCGGCGATGTAGAGGATGCTCTCGTCGGGCGAGAAGGCCAGCCCATTGGGCTTGACGAAATCATCGGCGACCACAGTGATCTCGCCGCTCTGTCCGTCGATGCGATAGACATGGCAGGCGCCGATCTCGCCCGCCGACTTGTCGCCCTCATAGTCGCTGAGGATGCCGTAGTCGGGATCGGTGAACCAGATCGATCCGTCCGACTTCACCACCACATCGTTGGGCGAATTCAGGCGCTTGCCGCGATAATGGCTGGCGAGCACAGTGACCCTGCCGTCATGCTCGGTGCGCGTCACCTGCCGCCCGCCATGCTCGCAGGTGACGAGTCGGCCTTGGCGGTCGACCGTGTTGCCATTGGAGTTGCGCGCCGGCTGGCGGAAGGTCGCGACATGGCCGGAGAGCGCGTCGTAGCGCAGCATCCGGTCATTCGGGATGTCCGACCAGACCAGGGTGTTGTGCGCCGGGAACCAGGCCGGCCCCTCAGACCAGCGCGCTCCGGTCCAGAGCCGCTCGATCCGGGCGGTGCCGGGAACGATGCGATGAAAACGCGGATCGAGGACCGAAACCCCCGTGCCTTCGAGCACGCCGAACATGATGCCTCCCTGCGGCCTATCGGGTATCCGCTTCGAGGCTGCTCCGGGTCACGACGCGGGCAACGCTCGGCACTTCTCCTCGAATCGCGCAAAGATAGCCTCGCCGCCGGAGATGTCGAATGTTGCGCCGCGTGCCGCGCCGCCGCGGTCCATCTTGCCGTCTATGACGAGGCGCTGCCCTTTCGCCAGCGCGGTGCGGGCGCCTGGCGAGAGCGCCATCATGTTGTTCATCATGCTGTCGGAGATGCTGTATCCGTCATCCGCTCCGCCGATCTCCCAGGAAAATCTGGCGCCGTCGATCGAGATGGCCGCCCCTTCCATCTGGGCGGACCAGTTGCGCGGCCCCATGAAGTAGCTGCTGAAATGCAGGCCGGCGGGTCGCGTGTTCATGCAGCTCAGCGAGAAGACGAACTTGCGGTCCGCCGACGTGACCGCCAGCATGATTTGCACTTTCGATGGGTTCGTCAGGCGCCATTTCGTCGGGCCGGAGGCGGGCGGCTGGCCAACGGCCGTCAGGGTCAAGCTGCCAGACGGTGGAGCTGTCGCAGCCGCGGCCGCAGCTGGCGCCGTGCCGCTCTTGAACTTTACAGAGGCGAGCTCCTCCACCCGCCCGGCGGCACCGCAGCCCAGTGTGTCGACCGCGACCTCGCTGCCGACTGCGAGCAGCCGCGCCAGCCCATCCTCGACCTGTCGCCTGAGTGCGGGGTCCCTGATCTGTCGGGTGTCCTCCACATTGACGAAGCCTTCGCCGTATTTGTCGTCCTTGAAGGTGATGCCGCGCAGGGCGCCCCGCTCGACATGCCGCTTGACGACGCGCCCGGTTCCGCTGGCCGAAGCGCAGCCTGGGGTCGTCGACAGCCTGCCGACGCCGACGACCTGCCCGCTGGCCGGGTCTAGCGTCACGGTCGGGCGAAGCGAGGTTTGCGCCTGCGTGGCCGACGGCATCAGCAGCAGGAGCAGCATCGGAAGGCACGACCTGGCGAGGAACATCATGAAGCTCCGGGGCTCGAATGACGCTGCTTGAGACAAGGCCGCAGCGCATCGAGCCTAACAGGGTGCATGACGTTACGTAAGACGACTTACAGCGCCAGCCCCGCATCCCAATAGGGCGTCGCGCCGTAGAGCTCCCCGAGATAGTCGACGAAGGCGCGTACCTTCTGCTCGAGATGCCGGCGGCTCGGGTAGACCGCATAGACTGCGACGCGGGAGCCGACTGCATAGGCCGGCAGCACACGCTGCAGCGCTCCTGACTTCAGCTCCGGCCCCACATCCCAGGTCGAGCGCAGCGCGATGCCGACGCCGGCCAGCAGCGCCTCACGCACCACTTCGCTGGAATTAGTCCGGAGCGGCCCGTTGACGCGCACCGAGACCGGCCCCTCCGGCCCGTCGAGCCGCCAGTGATCGGCGTTATGCGCGATCAGCGTGTGGCGGGAGAGCTCGTTGATGTCGCCCGGCGAGCCATAAGCGGCGAGGTAGCCCGGCGTCGCACAGAGCACGCGATGATTGGGCGCGAGGCGCTTCGCCACCAGGCTCGAATCCTGGAGGTCCGCGATGCGGATCGCCAGGTCGAAACCCTCGCCGACCACGTCGACGAAAGCGTCGCTTAGCACGAGATCGACCGTCACCAGCGGGTTGGCGTCGAGGAAGCGCTTGAGATGCGGCGCGATATGCAGGCGGCCGAAGGAGGTCGGCGCCGAGACGCGCAGGGTTCCGCGTGCCTGGCCTGCGCCGCTCGCCACCCAGGATTCGGCCTCCTCGATTGAGGACAGGATCGAGACGACCCGCTCGTAGAAGCCCTGTCCGGCCTCCGTCAGCGCCAGCTGGCGGGTCGTACGCTGGATCAGGCGCACGCCGAGCCTCTCCTCCAGCCGGCGGATGCGCTTCGAGATCACTGCCGGCGACAGGTTGAGCTGCCGCCCCGCTGCCGACATGCTGCGCGCCGTGACCACATGGGCGAAGACGTCGAGATCGCCGAACCTATCCATCTGCGCCGAGGTGCTCCACCCATCTTTTCCGTTTCGGAAATAATCATGGTTGCGCCCGGCGCTGCAAGCGGGTTGGAATTGGTCTAGCTTGTGGTTCAGAGACTGGAGTAGGGGAGGAAACAGCCATGTCAGCCATCGCTTTTCCGACGCCGGATGCCGGCATCCTCGCCCGCCGCGAACAGATCCTCGCCGGCCTCTCCGCCCTCGTTTCGCCGAGCGCGCTGATCACCAGTGACGATGAGCGCCGGCCCTATGAGACCGACGCGCTCACCGCCTATCGCCGCATGCCTTTGGCCGTGGTGTTGCCTTCCACGACCGAGGAGGTTGCGGCCGTGCTGCGCTATTGCCGCGATCAGGGCGTGCCGGTGATTCCGCGTGGCTCGGGCACCTCGCTCTCGGGCGGAGCGATCCCGCAGGAGGACGCGGTGGTGATCGGCGTCTCGAAGATGAGCCGCATCCTCGAGATCGACTACGCCAACCGCGTCGCCAGGGTGCAGGCCGGCGTCACGAATCTCGCCGTCACCGGCGCGGTCTCGGCCGAGGGCTTCTTCTATGCGCCGGACCCGTCCTCGCAACTCGCCTGTTCGATCGGCGGCAATATCGGCATGAACTCCGGCGGGGCGCATTGCCTGAAATACGGCGTCACCACCAACAACGTACTCGGCGTGAAGATGGTGATGCTCGATGGCTCGATCGTCGAGATCGGCGGCGGCCATCTCGATTCGCCGGGCTACGACGTGCTCGGCCTGATCAACGGCTCCGAAGGCCAGCTCGGCATCGTCACGGAGGCGACGGTGCGCATCCTGCGCACGGCCGAAGGCGCGCGCCCCGTGCTCTTCGGCTTCCCGACCAGCGAGCAGGCCGGGGCGGCGGTCGCGGCGATCATCGGCGCCGGCATCATCCCGGTCGCGATGGAATTCATGGACAAGCCGGCGATCGAGATCTGCGAGGCCTTCGCCAAGGCGGGCTACCCGATGGATGTCGAGGCGCTGCTGATCATCGAGGTCGAGGGCTCCGACACGGAGATGGACGCGCAGCTCGCCCGCATCGTCGCCATCGCCCGCGAGCACGGTGTCTCCACGGTCAAGGAATCGAAATCGGCGATGGAAGCGGCCGCGATCTGGAAGGGCCGCAAATCCGCCTTTGGCGCGACCGGCCGCATCGCCGATTACATCTGCATGGACGGCACGATCCCGACCGGCCAGCTGCCTTACGTGCTCAAGCGCATGGACGAGATCGTGAAGGGCTATGGTCTTCGCGTCGCCAATGTCTTCCACGCCGGCGACGGCAATCTGCACCCGCTCATCCTCTATAACTGCAACGACCCGGTCGAGGCGCAGAAGGCGGAGGATGCCGGCATGGACATCCTCAAGCTCTGCGTCGAGGTCGGTGGCTGCCTGACCGGCGAGCACGGCGTCGGCATCGAGAAGCGCGACCTGATGACCTTCCAGTTCAACCCGGAGGACCTTGCCCAGCAGATGCGGGTGAGGGCGGTGTTCGACGAGCGCTGGCTGCTCAACCCGGCGAAAGTCTTCCCGCTGGAAGGACGGGTGGCTGCGTGAGGAACCTCTCCGTCATTCCGGGGCTTCGCGCAGCGAAGAGCCCGGAACCCAGAGCCGATGCGGGAAATCGTTGTCGTGGTCAGACCGATCCGCTTCATTGTCAGCCGGTATCGGTTCTGGGTTCCGGGCTCGCTGCTGCGCAGCGCCCCGGAATGACGGGCGAGGGGCGATATGCCGTTTCACGTCTACCTGCTGGCAAGTGGTCAGCATGGAACTCTTTACGTCGGTGTGACACGCGACCTCGCGAAGCGTGTCCACGACCACAAGAGCAAGGCCTTGCCGGGTTTCACGCGGAAATACAGTGTCGACCGATTGGTCTGGTACGAGGAATATCCGACGGCGCGGGAAGCGATCGATCGCGAGAAGGACATCAAGAAGTGGCGGCGCGATTGGAAGGTCCGATTGATCGAAGAAAGCAATCCGCTTTGGAGCGACCTCTATCCGTTCTTGGCGCAATGAAATCCGCCGTCATTCCGGGGCATGCCGCAGGCATGAGCCCGGAACCCAGAACCGATAGGACACGATGTTTTCACGCCTCGATTGCCGCGCTTTTTCCTGAGACGGCATCGGTTCTGGGTTCCGGGTTCTTTGCTGCGCGAAGTCCCGGAATGACAGGGGTTAGTGCATGACCATCCACACCCCCACCACCGAGGCGCAGGCCTGCGCCGTCGTGAAGTCCGTCATCGACAGCGCTACGCCGCTCTCCATCCGGGGCGGTGGCACCCGCGCCGGTCTCGGCCGCCCTGCCCAGGCCGCAAGCACGATCACCAGCGCTGGCCTGACTGGCATCACCCTCTACGAGCCGGCCGAGATGGTCATCGCCGCCCGCGCCGGCACGCCGCTCGCCTTGGTGCAGGAGACGCTGGCCGAGCGCGGCCAGATGCTGCCCTTCGAGCCGATGGACCACCGCGCTCTGTTCGGCAGCGAGGGCGAGCCGACCATCGGCGCGGTCGCCGTCTGCAACATCTCCGGCCCACGCCGCATCAATGCCGGCGCCGCCCGCGACTCTCTGATCGGCATCCGCCTGATCAACGGCCGCGGCGAGATGATCAAGTCGGGCGGGCGCGTGATGAAGAACGTCACGGGGCTTGATCTGGTGAAACTCGTCTCCGGCAGCCACGGCACGCTCGGCTTCCTCACTGAAGTCACTTTCCGCGTGCTGCCGAAGCCGGCGGCGATCGCGACGCTGCAATGGCGCGGCCTGTCGGACGCGCAGGGCATCGCGCTGCTGTCGCAGGCGCTGGGCTCCCCCTTCGAGCCGATGGCAGCCGCCCATCTTCCCGCCGGCCTTGCCGGCGACGAATCCATGACGCTGCTGCGGCTCGAGAATTTCCCGGATTCGATCGAGTACCGCGCCGGCGAGCTCGCCTTGCTGCTCGGCGAATACGGCGTGCCGGAGCGGCTCGAAGGCGACCACCCGGCCGGGCTCTGGCGCGATATTCGCGACGCGGCCTTCTTCGCGGGCACGGAGGAAGCCGTTTGGCGCCTCTCGCTGAAGCCCACCGACGGCCCTAAGGCCGCCACCGCGATCGGGCGGATGCTGCCGGGCGCGCGCTGGTTCTATGATTGGGGCGGCGGGCTGGTCTGGCTGGCTGCGCCCGTCGATGGCGATGGCGCTGCCGTCCGCGCGGCGCTGAAGCCGCTCGGCGGCCACGCCACGCTGGTGCGCGCGCCCGACGCCGTGCGCGCCGCCGTCGATGTGTTCCAGCCGCTGGCCGAGCCGCTGATGCGGGTGACGGCGGGCATCAAGAAGAGCTTCGATCCCGACGGCATCTTCGAGCCGGGCCGGATGTATGCGGGAATCTGATGGCGCTCGCTAATACATCGCCCTCGGGCGAACCGTTGCACCGGACCAGCTGGGCGCCCAACCGCCGGAGCTCGGTGGCTATCGTCGTGTTGGCGGCGCTGCTGACGGCTGGCGCGGCGGCAGTCCTGCTTTGGATGGGCCGCGAGCCGATCTGCAAATGCGGGAACATCAAGCTCTGGCAAGGCACGGTGATGTCGTCCGAGAACTCCCAGCACATCGCGGACTGGTACACCTTCTCGCACATCATCCACGGCTTCCTGTTCTACGGCTTTTTTTGGGGGATCCGTCGCATCACAGGCCTGCCGATCTCGTTTGGCATCGCACTGCTGCTCGCCATCGTGATCGAAAGCGCCTGGGAGATCACTGAGAACACCGACGCGGTCATCAACCACTATCGCTCCGCCACGATCTCGCTGAACTATTACGGCGACAGTGTTCTGAACTCGGTTTCCGATATCCTCGCCATGGTGCTGGGCTTCCTCTTTGCCCGCTTTGCGCCTGTGTGGGTGACTGTGACGAGCGGTTTAGCGATGGAACTGATCGTCGGCTGGATCATCCGCGACAACCTCACCCTCAACGTCATCATGCTGCTCTGGCCGATGGATTGGATCAAAGCTTGGCAGGGCGGAGCCTGAGCGATGCAGACGAACTTCACACCTGAGCGCCTCGCCTCCGACCCGCGCATGCCGGCCTCGGAGAAGATCCTGCGCACCTGCGTGCATTGCGGCTTCTGCACCGCGACCTGCCCGACCTATCTCCTGCTCGGCGACGAGCTCGATTCCCCGCGCGGCCGCATCTACCTGATCAAGGACATGCTGGAGAACGGCAAGCCGGCCACCGCCGAGGTGGTGCAGCATGTCGACCGCTGCCTCTCCTGCCTCTCCTGCATGTCGACCTGCCCCTCGGGCGTGCACTACATGCACCTCGTCGACCATGCCCGCGCCCATATCGAGGAGACCTACGAACGCTCTTGGCATGATCGGCTGCTGCGCCGCGTGCTGGCGGCGATCCTGCCCTATCCGGGCCGCTTCCGCGCCGCGATGCTGGCGGCTCTGCTCGGCAAGCCCTTCGCGCCGCTGCTTGGCCTCGTGCCGGCCGTCGGCCCGCGATTGAAGGCGATGCTGGCGCTGGCTCCAATGCGGCTGCCGGCACGCTCGGTGATGGAGGGTCCACAGAGCTTCCCGCCTTCCGCCGCGCGGACCAAGCGCGTCGCGCTGCTGTCGGGCTGCGCCCAGCCGGTGCTCGACCCCGCCATCAACGAGGCGACGATCCGCCTGCTCAACCGCCATGGCGTCGAGGTCGTGCTGCCAAAGGGCGAGGGCTGTTGCGGCGCGCTCGTCCACCATATGGGGCAGGAGCACGATGCCCTGTCCTTCGCCCGCGCCAACATCGACGCCTGGACGGCGGAGATCGAGGGCGAGGGGCTCGACGCCATCCTGATCACGGCCTCGGGCTGCGGCACGACGATCAAGGATTACGGCTTCATGTTCCGCAACGAGCCCGCCTATGCCGAGAAGGCGGCGAAGGTCGCGGCGCTGGCCAAGGACGTCACCGAGTTCCTGGAGACGCTGGAGCTCAGCCCCGTCCGCGACGTTGCCATGCCGATCGCCTATCACTCCGCCTGCTCGATGCAGCACGGTCAGCAGCTCAAGGACGGGCCGAAGCGGCTGCTGTCGGGCGCGGGTTTCAAGGTGAAGGAGGTGCCGGAGGGCCATATCTGCTGTGGCTCGGCCGGCGTCTACAACATCCTCCAGCCCGAGATCGCCGGGAAGCTGCGCGAGCGCAAGGTCGGCAATATCGAACGGACGAAGCCGGTATTGGTCGCGACCGGAAATATCGGCTGCATGACCCAGATCGCGAAGGGCTTTGCGGACAAGGGCGCCACGACCCCGGTGGTCCACACGGCGGAACTTCTGGATTGGGCGACCGGCGGCCCGCTGCCGGAGAAGCTGGCACAGGCGGGGATTGAGGATCGTCCCCTTCGTGCCGCGGTGCTCGCCGCCGCCGAGTAGCGTCCTTCTCCCCTCGGGGGAGAAGGTGCCGGCAGGCGGATGAGGGCCCTCAGCGCGGCACTGCCCTCATCCGACCCGGCTTCGCCGGGCCACCTTCTCCCCCCGAGGGGAGAAGGGCGCGCTTGCTCCGACCGTCTCAGCAGTCTACCGAACGCCCATGTCTGGTTTTGCGCCAGGCAACGCCAGACAACGTCCGACAGTACGAAACGAATTGCCCATGTCCGCCGACAAATCCGCCCCTGCCAAGCTGAAAGCCCGCCAGCCGCGCGGCTTCGTCGATCGCGGCCCGGCCGATGTCGCCGCCACCGAGCGCATGCTCTCGGTCATCCGCGAGAGCTTCTCGGTCTATGGCTTCGAGCCGGTCGAGACGCCCTTCGTCGAGTACACCGATGCGCTCGGCAAGTTCCTGCCGGATCAGGACCGGCCGAACGAGGGCGTCTTCTCCTTCCAGGACGATGACGAGCAGTGGCTCTCGCTGCGCTATGACCTGACGGCGCCGCTCGCCCGCTATGTCGCAGAGAATTTCGACGCGCTGCCGAAGCCCTATCGCAGCTACCGCGTCGGTTACGTCTTCCGCAACGAGAAGCCGGGCCCTGGCCGCTTCCGCCAGTTCATGCAGTTCGACGCCGATATCGTCGGCGCCGGTTCGGTCGCGGCCGATGCCGAGATCTGCATGCTCGCCGCCGATACGATGGAGAAGCTCGGCATCAAGCGCGGCGACTACGTCGTGAAGGTCAATAACCGCAAGGTGCTGGATGGCGTGATGGATGCAGCGGGGATCGACACTGCCGCTCGTCTCACCGTGCTCCGTGCGATCGACAAGGCCGACAAGTTCCCGCTTCCGGAGGTCCGCAAGCTCCTCGGCGAAGGCCGCAAGGATGAGAGCGGCGACTTCACCAAGGGTGCGGGGCTGTCCGATGCGCAGTCGGACCGCATCCTGCGCTATCTCGAACTCGGCCAGAAGCTCGCCGAGCTCGGCAAGGCCAATGCCGAGGATAGCGCTGGCTCTGCCAAGCTTTCCGCCGACGCGTTGACCGAACTGCGTAGCCTCGTCGAGGGCGCCGAGAACGGTCAGGCCGGCATCGCCGAGCTGGAGCAAATCCGTGAGCTGATTACCGCAGCTGGTTATCTCGGCCGGGTCATCATCGATCCTTCCATCGTCCGCGGCCTCGAATACTACACCGGCCCGGTCTACGAGGTGGAGCTGACCTTCCCGGTCACCAATGATGACGGGCAAGTGGTGCGCTTCGGCTCTGTCGCGGGTGGAGGGCGCTATGACGGTCTCGTCGGCCGCTTCCGGCCGGAACCGGTGCCGGCGACCGGCTTCTCCATCGGCGTCTCGCGGCTTTACTCCGCGCTCAAGGCGGTGAAGTCGCCCATCGTCGACTCGAAGAACGAGCTGCCGCTCGTCGTCGTCACAGCGATGGACAACAAGTCGCCGGAATTCATGCCGGGCTATCAGGCCATGGTCTCCGCGCTGCGTCAGGCGAAGGATGCCGAGGGCAAGCCGCTGCTGCGCGCCGATCTCTATCTGGGCAGCTCCGGCTTCAACGCCCAGATGAAATATGCCGACCGGCGCGGTGCCGTCTGCGCCATCATTCAGGGCTCATCCGAGCGTGAGGCCGGCACGGTGGTCATCAAGGACCTGATCCTCGGCGCCGAGCTCGCCGCCGCCAGCCGCGACGTCAAGGATTCTGCCGAGCACAAGGCCAAGCAGGCCGAGGCGCAATTCGCGGTGCCGGTGGCGGAGTTGGTGGATGGGGTGAAGAAGGTGCTCGCACGACATTCGTAGAGCGCGGGGAACCCTTCTCCCGCATCGAAGTCGGCTGTTGCCGACTTCGACACTCCGGGTTCTGATCTCGGGCAGGCCCGAGATCAGTGAGAAGGGCAGGGATGAGGGCCTGCCGCCAATTATAGAAGTGCAACGGAACCGTTGCGCTCTCTGTGGCGAGGGCACACCCTCATCCGGCGCTCCGCGCCACCTTCTCCCATCCGGGAGAAGGGAAGAGGGCGTCGCGGTTCTTCGCACACAACGATTCCCATTCACCCATTTCATTCAAATCCCTCGAAAATCGCCGGCGCGGCTGCTAGGACGGCGCTCGCAACAGGACAGGACGAGCCGTGCCCGCAAGCCGTGCCAGCATCGAGACCGTGATCGCGCTCCTCGCGGGCGAGGGCTACGCGCGGGCGGAGCCTGCCATCCTCCAGCCCGCCGACGTTTTCCTCGATCTCTCGGGCGAGGATATCCGCCGCCGCATCTTCATGACGCAGGATGCCGATGGCCGGGATTGGTGCCTGCGTCCCGAATACACCATCCCCGTTGCGCTGGATCACATCGCCTCGGGCTCGACCGAACCGGCGGCTTACGCCTATGCCGGTCCCGTCTTCCGCATGCGCGCCGGCGAGCCGGGCGAGTTCCAGCAGGCGGGGCTTGAATCCTTCGGCCGTGACGATTTCACCGCCGCCGATGCCGAGATCATGGGCCTGACCGTCGAGGCCACCGCAGCCCTCGGCCTCAAGGAGCCGCGTATCCTGATGGGCGATGTCGCGCTGCTCGGCGCGCTGCTCGATGGGCTCAGCGTGCCGCAGGGCGCCCGCCGCCGCCTCGTGCGCGCCATCGTGCAGGGCAAGGGTGCTGAGGCCGTCGAGGCGCTCGATCCGCCTGCGGCTGAGGGCGAGGCGGCTCATGCCGGGCTGCTCAAGGCGCTGGAGGGGCAGGACCCCAAGGCCGCGCGCGCCTTCGTCGAGGACATCCTTTCCATCGCCGGGATATCGACCGTCGGCGGCCGCAGCGCCGGCGACATTGCCGAGCGCTTCCTGGCGCGCGCCGCCGAGCGCGAGAACCCCGTGAATGGCGACGTCAAGGCGCTGCTTGGGCAGGTGCTCGCCGTCTCGGGCGATCCCGACACGGCCTCCGCCTCGCTCCGGGCGCTGGCCGACCAGGCCTCGCTCGATCTCGCCCGCGAGCTCGACGCCTTCGACGAGCGCACCGGCTTCCTCGCCGCGCGCGGCGTCGATGTCGGCAGCATCCGCTTTTCGGCCGGCTTCGCCCGCAATCTCGACTACTACACCGGCTTCATCTTCGAGCTGCACGACGCCGCGCGCAGCGACGGCAAGCCGGTCGCCGGTGGCGGGCGCTACGACAATCTGCTCGGACGCCTCGGCGCGGGCCGGCCGATCCCGGCCGTCGGCGCCTCGCTCTGGCTCGACCGGCTGACGGGAGACGCGGCATGAGCCAGCCGTCCAACAATGATGCGCCGCTCGTTCTCGCCGTGCCCTCCAAGGGCCGGCTGCAGGAGAACGCCACCGCCTTCTTCGGTCGCGCCGGCCTGAAATTCGTCAAGGCCAGCGGCGAGCGCGGCTATCGCGGCACGATCGCCGGGTTGGAGGGGGCCGAGGTCGCCTTCCTCTCCGCCTCCGAGATCGTCGCGCAGCTCGCCTCCGGCGCCGCCCATATCGGGATCACCGGCGAGGATCTCGTGCGCGAGCAGCTCTCCGATGCCGATGCGGCGGTCGAGATGCTGACGCCGCTGGGCTTCGGCCACGCCAATGTCGTCGTCGCCGTGCCGCAGGCCTGGATCGACGTGCGCAACATGGCCGATCTCGACGACGTCGCCTCGACCATGCGCGCCCGCCATGGCCGCAAGCTGCGCGTCGCGACCAAATATGTGCACCTGACCCGCCGCTTTTTCGCGCAGCACGGCCTCGCCGATTACCGCATCGTGGAAAGCCTTGGCGCTACGGAAGGTGCGCCCGCAGCCGGCACCGCCGAGATCGTGGTCGACATCACCACGACCGGGGCTACGCTCGCTGCCAACGCGCTGAAGGTGCTGGACGACGGCGTGATGTTGGCGTCCGAGGCCAATCTTGTCGCCTCGACGCGCGCGCCCTGGGGCGAGCGCGCCCGCGCCGCCGCCAGGACCATCCTCTCTCGCATCGCCGCGGAGGAGGAGGGCCGCACGCTGCGCGAAGTTCGCGCTCTTCTGGAGCTTCCGCCTGAGGCGCTGGCTGCTCTGGAGCAGGACTTCGGCGCGCGCCTGCCCTTCGGCGCGCCGGCGGCTGGCACGCCGTTGACGCTGCATTGCCCGGACAAGGCGGTGTTCGCTCTGGTCGAGCGGCTGGACAGGCTCGGGGCCGACGACATCACCGTCGGCGCACCGGCCTATGTCTTCCGCCGCGCGAACCGCCTGCTGGAGCGGCTCAACGCCCGCATCTGATCAAGGTTATCCGCAGCGGAATGGGCGCGTGAACCGCGTTTCAGCCTTGATCCTGAAGCAATTGGCCACTAGGCGTTTACCGTCCGGCAGTTGGCGGCGCTGCAGCCGCGCAAATGAATGCAGGTAAGACGCACCATGACCCGACGCCTTGGCCTCGCGGCCGTTCTTGTTGCCCTGGCCGTGCCGATGCTGATGCCGAACGAAGCGGCGGCGCAGCGCCAGAAGATGCCGTCCCGCAGCGAGCTCGGCGGCGAGAACGCCCCGGTTCCGCAGGCGCAGCAGGATAAGACCTTTCCCCTCGGCGCGAACTGGAGCGTGATCCAGCTCAACGGCAAGGAGGTCTATGATCGGCGCGCGACGCTCCTGATCGACCAGAATCTGCGCGGCACCGGCTTTGGCGGCTGCAACACCTTCTCGGCCTCTGCCTATCCGCTGCGTCAGCAGGGCATTGCGGTCGGCCCGATCGCGGTGACCAAGCGCGCTTGCGACAAGGGTCTGCTCGACTTCGAGAAGACGTTTCTGATGGCGCTGCGCGCGGCCAACAAGTGGGATCTCGTCAACGGCAGGCTGGTGCTCAAGGGCGCGGCCGGCGAGCTGACGCTTAGCCGCTCGCTCTGAGCGCGATCGACATCACGCGTCATGCCCGGGCCTGACCCGGGCATTTTTTTTGACCCACGTCTTCTCGTCATGAAAATCCCGGGTCGAAGCTTCGCTTCGCCCGGGATTGGTTAATCCTGTCGCTGCGCCGGCTGCCTCAGACGGCCGGAGCTTTCTCCAGCGGCGTCGGCGTGAAGGTGCCGTCCGCGTTCGGTTCCATGGTCACGATGGCCTCGTGCATGGCGCGCAGCGTCGTGCGGTGGCCGATCGAGACGATGCGGGTCTTCGGCAATTCGCGCTCGACCGTGGCGTAGATCTCGTTCTCCAGCTTCTCGTCGAGCGAGGCGGTGGCCTCGTCGAGGAAGAGCCAGTCCGGCTCACTGAGCAGCGCGCGGGCGACTGCCAGCCGCTGCTGCTCGCCGCCGGAAAGCCGCTGCCCCCACAGATCGATCTCGTCGAGCTTGTCCGCGAGGTGGCCGAGCTGGACCTTCTGCATGGCGTCGCGGATCGCCTCGTCGCCATAGGCGCCTTCGGTCGCCGGATAGGCGAGTGCTGCCCGGAGCGAGCCCTGCGGCAGATAGGGCCGCTGCGGCAGCAGCATGATCTGCGCATCGGCGGGGATGCCGACCTTGCCGTCGCCGAAGGGCCAGATACCGGCGATGGCGCGGAACAGCGTCGACTTGCCCGAGCCGGAGGGGCCGATCAGCAGGGTCGAGCGCGCCTTGCCGAGATCGAGGCTGCCCAGCCGCACGATCGGCTTGCCGTTGGGCAGGGACAGCGTCGCCTCGCGGATATGCAGGGAGCCGTCGCGGGAGGTCTCGCGGCTGAGCGCCTCTTCGCTGATCGGCCCGTGCTGGGCCTCGGAGACGGCCCGCTCGAAGGAGGTCAAGCGGTTGATCGACGCGAGGTAGGAGGCGATCGAGGAGTAGCTGTTGATGATGAAGGACAGGGCGGTCTGCACCCGGTCGAAGGCGCCGGCGACCTGCATCATGATGCCGAGCGTGATCGTGCCGGCGAAGTAGTACGGCGCCAGGATCACATAGGGCATCACCACGCTGAGCTGGTTGTAGGACAGCGTGAAGGTGGTGAGCTTCAGGCGCCGCCAGACCAGCCGGTAGAAGTTCTCGACGATGTCGCGGAAGCGCTGGGCGAGATGGCCGCGCTCGGTCGGCTCGCCGACCATCAGCGCGATCTGCTCGGAATATTCGCGCAGGCGGGCCAGCGAGAAGCGGAAATTCGCCTCGCGCTTCTCCTGCTCGAATTCGAGGCCGATCAACGGCCGGCCGATGATGTGGGTCAGCCAGGTCGCTGCCGCCGCATAGAAGAAGGCGACCCAGAAGATATAGCCCGGCACCGCGAAGGACGTTCCCGGCAGGGTGAAGGCGACCGGGATGTTCCAGAGGATGATCGAGAACGAGACCAGCGTCGAAACCTGCGAGAGCAGCGGCAGGGCGAAGTTGTAGGTCTGGTTGACGAAGGCACGCGTGTCTTCCGCGATGCGCTGGTCGGGGTTGTCGACGCTGCCGGCGAGCGCGATGCGATAATGCGTGGCGTGGTCGAGCCAGCGCTTCGTGTACTCGTTCGCCATGAACTGCCGCCACCGGATCAGGATGGTGTAGTTGGCGAAGAGCTCGATCAGGCCGGAAATCACCCAGATGCCGGCCCAGAGGCAGAACACCCAGAACAGCTGATACCAGAAGGCGGCGGCGTCCTTGTTCTGCAGCGCGTCATACATGTCGCGGTTGAAGAAGGAGAGGCGCAGCGTGATGCCGACCTGGAGCTGGTTGAGCACGATCAGGAAGACGAAGAGCGAGACCGCCAGAGCGCCCAGCCGGATGCGGAATGGGCCGATCGGCCAGAGATTGGCGGTGGTGACCTCGTCGGCCTCGAAATACGGCGAGGCGAGCCGGGCGATGCGCGCGATAGCCGGCACGAAGGAGATCGCGAAGATCAGGATGCCGAAGACGCCGATCGTGGTCGGCAGGCTCGTCGGCACGGGAGGGATTTGCAGGGCCGCCGGCCAGTAGCCCGTCACTGCCAGAAGCGCTGCGGCGCCGGTAAGCACATATTCCGTTGCGAAGACGCCGGAGAAGATCCGCAGGAAGAAGGGCAGCGTCGGCGACCGAAAGGTCACGACCGCCATCAGCAGGCCGATCACGCCCATGCCGATCACGGCGGCAGAGCCGGTCTGCTGGCCGACGACCAACGCGGCGGCCGCCATGAGGGCGACGAAGATGCTCAACAGACGCATGGGCTAGCAGATCCTGGCGGGAACACGATTCGGACCATGTAGCAGCACCTACGGCCTTTCAATGGCGATCAGCCCGGATGAGCAAATTGTCATCCGGCGGAAAGGCGGGAATCTGCCGAGATGGAGCGGGCGTTGGCCCGCTCCGCCATTATCGCATTACTCGGCAGCGACGATCTTGCCGCCATCCCACTTGAACATCGAGAAGCTCGGCGAACTGAGATCGCCGGCCTTGTCGTAGGTCAGTGTGCCGATCGCCGTGTTGACCGGCAGGCCGGCCTTGAGCACCTTCGCCACACCGGCCGCGTCCGTCGCCTTGCCGGCCTTCTCGATGCCGGCCTTCAGCACCTCGACCGCCGCATAGGCGTTCAGCGTGAAGGCTTCCGGCGGGATGCCCTTCTCCTTCAGCGCCGCGACGGCTTGGGCCGAAGCCGGGTTCTTCAGCGCGTCGGTGGCGTTGGTGAAAAGGGTGCCGGTGGCATGGTCGCCGCCGATCGCCGCGAATTCGGTGTTGGACAGGCCTTCGCCGCCGATGATGACCGCCTTGACGCCGGCATCCGCGAGCTGGCGGGCAAGCAGCCCGCCCTCCGGATGGTAGCCACCGAAATAGATCAGGTCGACATTCGCAGCCTTGAGACGCGTCACGACGGCCGAGAGATCCTTGTCGCCCGGATTGACCGTGAGCGCGATGGTCTCGGTGATCCCGCCGGCATTGATGCCCTTCTTGAAGGCGTCGGCGAGGCCTTTGCCATAGGTGCCCTTGTCGTGGACGATGGCGATCTTCTTGCCCTTCAGATTCTTGAGCACATAGGCGGCGGCGACCTCGGCCTGCTGGTCGTCGCGCCCGCAGGTGCGGAAGACGTTGGCGAGGCCGCGCGACGTCAGGGCCGGCGAGGTCGCGGTCGGCGTCACCATCAGCACGCCGCTCTCTGCGAGCACGTCGGAGACCGCCATGGAGACGCCCGAGGTGACCGGGCCGACAACGAAGCGCACCTGTTCGCCCAGCAGCAGGTTGGCGGAGGAGACGCCTTGCTTGGGGTCGCCGGCATCATCCGCGAGCTTCAGCACCAGCTTCTGGCCGAGGACGCCGCCGCTCTTGTTGATGACGTCCACGGCCGTCTGCGCGCCGTTCTTGACCTGGTCGCCATAGGCCGCGACGGGGCCGGTCAGCGGCGCGATCAGGCCAATCGTGATGTCGGCCCGGGCGGCCTGCGCCGAGAGGAACAATGTGGCGGCGACGGCTGCGCCGGAAAACAATGCGGAGGTTTTCATGGACCTCTCCCAATCAGTTTGGAGTTCTCGCGCGTGTCCAATCCGGAGGCGCTTGCCTCCTTTATAGGCGATGAGGGAGGTCGAAGACATCGTTTCGGCCGGCGAGTGGGCCGCTCGGGGCGCATGGCGCTGCCCACGGTGTGTGCAAAAAGAAAAGGCCCGGCTTGCGCCGGGCCTCTCCTAGACTGTGCTTGGTAGGCTGGATCAGAAGTCCATGCCGCCCATGCCGCCGCCGCCCATCGGGGGCATCGGGGCGTCCTTCTTCGGCGCCTCGGCGATCATCGCCTCGGTGGTGATCAGCAGGCCCGCGATCGAAGCCGCGTCCTGGATCGCCGTGCGCACGACCTTGGTCGGGTCGATGATGCCGGCCTTGACCAGGTCGCCGTACTCGCCGGTCTGGGCGTTGTAGCCCCAGGCGTAGTCCTTCGACTCGAGCAGCTTGCCGACCACGACCGCGCCGTCATCGCCAGCGTTCTCGACGATCTGCTTGGCCGGAGCGGCGATCGCCTTGCGGACGATCTCGACACCGGTCTTCTGGTCGTCGTTCTGGGTCTTGATCGACTTGACCGAGGCCAGAGCGCGCAGGAGCGCAACGCCACCGCCGGGGAGAATGCCTTCTTCCACCGCAGCGCGGGTGGCGTTCAGGGCATCGTCAACGCGGTCCTTCTTCTCCTTGACCTCGACCTCGGTCGCGCCGCCGACGCGGATCACCGCGACGCCGCCGGCGAGCTTGGCCAGACGCTCCTGGAGCTTCTCACGGTCGTAGTCCGAGGTGGTCTCCTCGATCTGGGCCTTGATCTGGCCGACGCGAGCCTCGATGTCCTTCTTCTTGCCGG